>Ga0307517_10014537_pt1 | contig 10564 bp, 10 predicted proteins | sample 23_EM_MG_FD_194515 | JGI IMG/M metagenome (GOLD analysis project Ga0307517, IMG submission 194515) | Populus trichocarpa ectomycorrhiza microbial communities from riparian zone in the Pacific Northwest, United States - 23_EM | ecosystem: Host-associated > Plants > Roots > Unclassified | place...
CGATTTTACTGATGAACCCGAAATAACAAGGTATTTAAAAGTACTGTCCCAATATATCCAAGGTCCTATGTCACAACGAGTCACGGCACATGACCTTGCTGTATGTGGACGACACCTTATTCGATGTTAAGCCTGCGTTCGGCACTGGTGCGATACAGACCCTTTGAATTCAAAAGATGCCCTGCGCCATCGTGCTTAAGGTGCTCCTAAGGGTGGGACACCATCCAAAATTTATGCAAAAGGTAACAGTAGCAAGGCCGCCCCCCTAGTGCTACATAAGACCCGAATCTGTCCAGAGAAGTGGTAGTTCTCGCGCCTGGCGTTGGACGCGCAGGGTCACGTTCTCGCGGTGCGGCAAGTCCCGCCGCACAATGATCGCCGCAGTCCACGCCGCAGTTTCCAATTCCCAAACTTACTGGAAGCCCGCTCAAATTTCCTAGACACAATGGGTGGGGTACGGAGGACTGTTTAGGCCCAAAGATGACCTGATCACTGTTGAAAAACGATGAACAAGCATTAGAACTGGAACAAGATCTAGTTGTTTGCCACTTGCCTTCAAATCAAACCGAAGCACCCAAGTTCGCGTCCTAGTGATTGCTCAGCGCTCAGTCGCCATCGCCATTGTATTCATCATCTGGTGCGTATTCTATTTTCAACTGCCTTGACCCGCACTAAAAGCAACTGCAGAAAAATTCGTAGGAGCTGGGACCTTCCTCTTCATCTTTCGCCAGAACCAACAAACATATCGACACCCGCTTCCTAATTACCCATACTTCCACATTCAACATTTCCCTCCATGTGCCAGCTAGTCCTCATCCAACGATTACATAACAACCTCGCTCTTGCCCGCTTCCAACAGTCCTTATCCAATGCCAAATCTGCGAAAGCCACGTTGGCTTCATCACCGCCAAATCCATCACTGACCGGTATTACTGCACACTCTAGCGGCCTCGCTGCATCACTTGCCCCTCGCGACGTCGTCCAAACAGGCGATGTAGCCCAACTTGTTCTTCAAGCCCCTCAACGCAGATGCAGCCCGCCGTCACTGCTATTAACACGGAAGGAGCTGCTGGTTCTAAAATTGACGCGGAAAAGGGTGGAGAGGGGCGAAAGGGCAAAGGCATTGATACGACGTTTCCTGCAAGTAGAGGCGGTGGTGCGCCCGGGTTTATTGAAGGCGGGTTGTATTTGCTTCGGGAGGTGGGTGTCGCCCTCTAGGACCTTCTTCGATTGTTGACTTTTTGTTCGTGCAGCTCTTCGGTAGTGTCCTCAAGAAAACGCGAACACCAATTCGCCTGTGCCTCGCTCTCCCGCTCTTGGAGCTATTATGTACGTACCTTCTTATTTTTTATTATTATATTGACCAAAAGCTGACCTGTTGCATTAACAGATATCTCTCTTTTCGCACCGCCACCCCGGAGTGTCTCTGCACATCCACAAGGTTCCCACTCACGGCGTCGCCTGACTTTGCATGGAACACACTCTCGTGTTTCTGGGAGTGGTTAGTGTATGGGAATCCTAAAAAGGTTGTCCTCAGGTGTCAATGACGACGACGTGGAGCCGATGACGACTCGCGAGGGCAAAGCACTGAGGGCGATGCCAGCGCGCTCTAGGGCTTAAGCTGCTCCAGGGCGACGTGGTCAACGAGATGAGTGCGGTGAGGTTGTCCGATGAGAATCCGTGTTTTTGGTTGGCTTTTTTTTTTTCGTTATTTCTTATTTTCTCTCTTTCTTTTCCATGTGCTTTTGGCTTTAACGATGCCTGACGGTTTTTTTATTTATTTAAAAAAAAAAAGAATAGTCATCCTTCCATCAATATTTCACGAAGAAGCCCGACAAAGAAAAGGCCACGACGGTCAAATTGAAGAAGAGAAAGAGGGGAAGAGTGATGAGCTGGGCTTAGACGGAAGATGGAGAAGACAATAAAAGCCAGGGTGTGGATGGGGACGAAGAAGTTGAGGTTGAATCTGTGGGGGACGAGGTGGACGAGGATGGATAATAATGAGCTTGATGAAGATGACGGTTGGAAGGTATGCCTTTTTCATAAGAAATAACAATGGGTATCTAACACCTACTTCGCGCTTTAGACTATACAGGCATAGAAGGCCAAGCTTGGGGGGCAACGATGACGATCTACTAATGAGCAACGATATCGATGAAGACCTGGAGGACGAAGATTTACCTTTAGACATTGATGACGACGCAGCCAAGTAACTCTCTTGGGCGATGATAATGTTGGCGACCAAAAGGACGACAGCGATGATGCCCACGACGTACTCTCACTCGTCGATGGTTCGGATAATGAAGACCTGGTATCGTTGGGCGGGGATGCACCCCGATAGACTCATCGAATCCGATGGGTCCGATGAGGAAGCCCACGTCGTCGTTGGTGAAAATCAAGATTGGGGTGGGATCGGTGGTTCGTCGAGTAAGAAACGCGAAATAGAGGAAACAATTGAAGCAGAGAGGAAAAAGCTGGGGTCTTCAGCCACTTTCACAAGCAACGAAGACTGCGCGACGATGATAGAGGATGGCCGAATTCACTAACCGGGCCAAGGACAAGAGGGTGGCCTGCATCCCCAAACTTACATTTTCTTCAGAGTCTGTTCTATCTCCATCTATTTACGCCCTGAAAAAATGCCGACGACGTCTACCCAATCCGAAGATATCTTCTTCAACTTCCCTATTCATAGATTTCAACTCCAACGGTTGTCAATTCGTCGGCTCTGCGATCCCACCCTCTTAAACAAGTCCGGACGTCCTGGGTCAGTTCAGGAGGGTTCCCGCGGCTTGCCCCCCCTTCTCGCTTCTCTCGATATCGCCCTCCTACTTTTACGATACACTTTTGCTCCAATAAAGATGTGTTCCTCTGTCATTCAAACCCTTACGGCTTTCGCCTTCCTCGCAATCTCAATAAGTACCCGCATACATCGATCGTATTGGTCCCGCCGGAGATTATTGGAAAAGAATTTGGCGCTAATTACTTACCACTCGTTTTCAAGGCGAGCTCTCCTTGGAACCTGTGGTAAGTCATCGTCAATACGTCTTAGTTGTCTTCGGCTTTCTCGTTAGGCTCTCTGAAATACAGCGAAATTCCTGGCCGCTGCCTCCAATGCCGACGCTGCCATCGTCACCATCCAAGCTTGCACTGGGTCTGTTTCTCAAAAGTAGACCTTTGGCGGAGGCGTCGTCAAACGGAGGCCAGGCTTGTTAATAAGATGAGGCTGCAAATTTGGACCTGTTCGATGAATAACGCGAACCAAAAGTGGCGTGCCTTATTTCTGTACGCTTCATTTTTTTCTCTCGGTTGTGGACTTATGTCTCAATCTTTCAAATGCTTGCCATGATAATCGCATGACCCAGACGAACAAGGGCAAGTGTCTTGACCTCAGCGGGGGTAACCAGGCCGATAGCAGTCGCGTATGGGTTTCATTTCTCTCTTTGTATCGTCCTTGAATTTATTTTTTACTGGTCGCAGATTCAAATCTGGTATTGCAGCGATGGTAACGCCAACCAAGTCTGGAACACTGGGAACAACCTGCCCGCGACTCTTCAGGATGGCCAGTACCGCACTGGCACTAGCCAAGCATCCAAGTGCCAGACCGCGTGGATCAAGTACGGGCTACTGTTCTTTGCGATGGTTGGAGTTGTCACTGACTCTGTCAACCGAAATTCACAGCTCTGCAAGCGACTTCTGTTTCTGACCACCACGTAAGTTTCAATCCACAGTCTACGTTGGTATGCTGGCATTATAAAACACTGATCCTCAAATCGACCATTTTATATTTAGCGTGCCTTGCCACCACAAGGAGCGCGTTAAATTTGCCTCCAGGTCACCACTGTCAGCAATTTCACCAAGATCAACATCCCCAAGGGTGACTCTGGAGGTGAATTGGACAACAGGGGTGCTGATGGTACGTTTTTTTCTACTTCTCTCCTTCTTCGATGCGATGTTTCAGACAGTGGTTGATGGATATTTTGTATTTCACAGGCAAGGGCAAGCCTTTGTTCTTCCTTCCGTCAGAAATGATGGGGGTTGTCGTAGCCCTTCATTTGATGAAATCGACCTTGTTCTTTTTTTCGCAGTTGGTGGTCTCGTTTACGGCAACAGCTCTGACCAAGGTCTCCAGTATCATGAATGGACCAGTTTCATCTCGGACAACAAATTCTGCTTCCGCGCTTGCGTTGGAGCTCGTGCCACGAACCTTTGCAACGACATCTACGACGTCATGGGTTGCTACTGGGTGCGGTTTTCTAATACCTCACTCACCACACTGCCTTGCTTAACTTACCGATAATCAATACCCCCTAGACATTCCCGCCAATTACAATGCCAACCAATTCGAAGATTGCACTGGTAACGCCGCGTAATTTCCAACCCCTTTTTTTATACAGCCCGTTCTTTAACAGTCCCCCTATGGGCGTTTACGGCACAAGCACCAGGTACCAAGACGTCAAGCCCACACCTGAACCCACCCCGCGCCCGCTTCATCCAACTGCAAACCCCTCCCTACCGTGTCCGTCTTCCCTGCTCTCCGACACGCGACAACATGGTTAAGTGGCATGCTCTTGGAGTCCCTGCTTTCCCTGGTGTTACCCCTGCACCTGGCATGTAAACACCCTCCACCGAAATCACTCTTCGAGTTGCTCATTGATTAATAATTTTAAGTTACGGACTATCATATTTAGCCGTAATACATATCATATTCAGGCTTTGAGTTGGACTTTTGGCCAACGTATGTACGGCTAGAGTTGGTCTCGAAGTTTGCTAAGCTAGGATGCACATAGGCAACTAGTTGGAAGGAATAAATACATTTATTTAAAGCCTAGACACGATATGGGGTCAATTGGAATTGTTGCACAGAACTCAAATTACATTACTTACATCGCAAATACAACCACCGAATTGAGTTGGAATTAGAGATGATTCTCCGTGCCTCTTAGCAGTTATTGATTGAGATGGAGCTTCCACGTCAGATCCCTGCGCCTTAAGCGGCAGAATAAGTCTTTGGCAAAGCTTGGACTCGCTTGAAATGACATTGGCCGATCTGGTGGGTTAGAGTTGGGCAGGCCGTATTCTGAAGATGACGATGTCTATCAGTTTGATCGAGGTCTTCGAAGTTACTGCTTCTTACCTCAGCTAGAGACGCATCAACCACGATATTCTCCACCACTCTCACTCACTTGCCACGCTGTGACTTCCTTGCCTGGATCCTTGTCAAGCTCTTGCCAACATTCTACCGGAGTTATGCGTTGATATTACGAATTACCGTCGTGGCGACAGGGCTTTCAGCAAGAGTGGCAGAAATCCGAGAAAATGTCTATAAAAATGCCCATAAGCGATGCGTACCCGGTGCCAATAAAAAAAAGTCCTGCACCTGCCCTTACCTTGCTACCAGCCGTTTTGTGATTTGTAAAATTCTGCCCACCCGACCCATGTTCTTTCTTGAAGCTAAACGACACGAACTACTCCGTTCTTGCGGTACCCAGGGTTAAAGCTGATCGATAATGGGACTACAGTCACTGGAGGGCGAAGAGGAACCGCTACACATGAGGAGCAGCCACTTTCTCCTGCACGGACATTTCTCCAGAAGCCGAACAAGAGGACGACGGGGATGACCTGTTGGACATGGGAGGCAAACCTTAACGTTTGTCTCACGGGAATTTGGCATTATTTGATGTCTTCAACTTGAACAAGGGACTTGCCTCTCTGTCTCTTGCCATCATGTCCTCACCACCTCCAAAGGAGAAGCAGAAACTTTCCCAAAAGTTATCGCGCTGGTTAAAGCCTAGTAAATCGGTTGCTTCTGCTTCTGCTGCTTCAATCCATTCAACACCCGTCTCTTCTTCACCGTCACACGGCTTAACTCATGCCGCTGGCCATGCGATGGAGACAGGCGGGACAATCACCGCAGAAGCTTTAGGTAAGCACATTGGCTCCACCACAACTCAACCGCTGCGCCTATAATTGAGCGCTACCATGCAGGCACATCCGCCAGTGGAGGCTCGCAAATTCTTGCAGGTGTGAGGCCCGCTCATGTCGCCTCATCTCAAGGTGTGTACTTGAACTTCGATCGAACCTTGCAAACTTCCTGACCAACTTCCAAGATTTTACAGCCTCGTCTAACATCACTATACTCAAGCTACCAGGTTCTCCAGAAACCGGTGTGTTGTCGTCTCTGACTGGAGATGCCACACATGTAGGTGAGTGGGCGAATCACACGTTTAGCGCAATCCCTAGCCTGAACACCATTGAAGAACGCGGACAATATCCTTCTCAACTTGCTCGCCCTTCAGGAACCTTGGGTCCTGTAGGTGGCGTAGGTGAGGAAGTTATCATCGTTGCATTTGGTGAGCAAAGACATTGAATCAATTTGACAGATCGTATCCAAGAAATTGGCCTCGGTGCAACTCGGACTTCATCCAGTGCCCAGCCAGTTGCGACGGATTCCCAACCGCAGGGCTCTAAATCGAAATTGGCACTGGCATGGCAGGGTATGGAACTCTTGCTCATGAAGGTCGAGAGATGTCTCGATGGAACTCCCATCAAGGGACCTGTGGCTGCCATTAACGCCCTCATCGAGTTGAAGAATGTGCGTTGTTAGTCTCCGTATGCGCACACTACTGATCTACTATACCTTAGGCGGTCGGAGACAACAATGCCGCCCTCAGAGACACCATCTACCACACAGCAGAAAGGCTCAAAGCCATGGACAAGGCTGTAGACGATGGCGTTCCCGATGCTGCGTTGGGTAGGATGAAGACCTTTGCTGAGTACGTTCTCGTTTTGTAATGAATGCACAATAATGACCATGATTCGTCGCAGCACACTTCAGAAGGAAATCAACGAGTTGAAGGAAATGTCATCGAGGGGGCTATTCAAAAAGTTGTTGGAAAGCGAAGTAGACAAGGGGACCATCGCGCAATGCTTCAAACGGATTGACGAGGCCACGAAGACCGTACTTGTATGTATCTATATTCCTATCAGGTTCCAGATTTATTCATCCGTTGCATTTAGCTTGACATCGCCTGGAGCATGGAGAGGAAGGTGTATGAGATAGACTCTGACATCAAGGTAAGTATATCTTGAGGTATGAACAATCCTAATCCCTATGATTAGAAAATGCGGTTGGAACGGTTACTTCGAGGCCGGAAGGCGATCTACAACACTGATCTGGGAGGAGGGTTGACCCGTGAGTCGTGCACCGAAGGAACGCGCATGAAGATAAGAGAGGATATAATCGGATGGGCAATGGACAGCTCCCCGGACAGCCCGTCTGTCTTTTGGTTGACCGGCCAAGCAGGGTCTGGCAAGACAACCATCGCATACACCATCGCTCAATACTTCGACGGACTTGACAAAGCAAGGAACCCCAATCTGCACACTGTCTTGGGTGCCAGCTTCCTTTGCTCGCGCCAATTCGAAGAGACGAGAGAGCGGATCCGGATCCTTCCTACACTCGCATACCAGCTCGCCCATAAATCCAGATCATATGCTCATACCTTACATAAAGCAGACAAGTTGGACTCCTACGACAAGCTTTCTGAGCAAATGGAGAACCTCCTCTGCGGTCCCTGGCAGGAGTCTGAAACCAAACGTTCTGAATTACCGCCGTACCTCGTCATCATTGATGCGTTAGATGAGATCGAGGGCCAGGAAGGCTCAGCATTTCTTGCAGATCTACTCAAAGCCATTGATGGGCATTACTTACGAGGACTCAAGTTTTTTGTCACAAGCAGACCAGATCCTGATGTGGCCAAGCTCTGCGAGTCGTTACCCCCCAAAGTTGTCCATCGTCTCCAAGATGTGCCAGTCAAGGATGTTGGGTCGGACATTGTTGCTTACTTGCAGGCTAAGCTCCCAAAGCTTAGTGAATCGGATCTAGACAAAGCAGCAAGGCAGGCAAATGGTCTGTTTATCTCTGCTGCAACAGTGGTCAGATACTTGACCCCACATCATTCAATCACTGCACGAGAGCAATGCAGGCTACTTGATGAGCTGCTTTTACACAAGTCAGCAAGTGGTGCAACACGGCCATTGCTGATTGATGAATTATACCAACACATCCTTTACCAAGCCTTTTACCACCTTCCTGAGGACCTCCGGAATGCACGAGTACAAATCCTCCATACTTTCCTCTGCACCATTGAACGCACATCTACATCTGTTACTGCTGCACTTCTTTGTGAGCCTGATGATGAAGTAGTGAATGCAGTGTTAAGAGACCTTCATGCTGTTCTCTACTGCAAAGATGGCCAGGTCCTATGGTATCATGCATCATTCCCTGACTTTATCTTCACCCATGCACGATCAAATTTTGAGTTCAATGGTCACAAGATTGACATGTCATGTAATGAGGCCCATCAGCATGCTTTTCTCACAAAAGCTTGCTTTGATATTATGTTATCAGGTGGCTTAGGTCTATGTTTCAATATTGGCAAAATACCATCATCATTCATTCTTGATGATGAGGACCCAGAGCTTTCTACACGTGTCAACACCAATATCAGTGCTGTCCTAAAGTATGCTTGTCATTACTGGGCAAGTCATTTGGCCCAAACTGGACAAATGGTTGACAATAGTGATGATCCCAGTGCTTGTCTCACTAAATACATCAACAACTTCCTTTGTATCCATGTTCTCTTCTGGATTGAGGCTATGAACCTGCTTGGATCAAGTGTTCAATGTAGTGTAATGCTTCAGCATGCACGTGAGTGGGTCTTGAGAGTAAGAATTTCATTTCATTAAATGTGCTACATCTGATACCAGTTGGTTAGAATGCCAATAATCAATCAGGGCTTGCCCTTGACATTACTGAAGCTGCAAATTTTGCCTCCTATTTTACTGGGAGCCCTGCTGCCTTGTCAACACCTCACCTGTACATCTCATCATTGGCTACATGGTTGACAGATTCTACACTCTCTCAGCAGTGGAAAAAACAATTTCCTCACATCCCTTCTTTCATTCATTTGAAAGCCAGAGATATACCATTAATGGTAATAAATGCAGCTAGTGTTCTCAGAGCTGTTGCCATCTCCAGTGATGGTACTCGCATTGTCACAGGCTCTGAGGACAAGTCTGTGCAGGTGTGGGATGCCTCTAGTGGAGCTGAGCTGAAGGTGCTAAATGGCCACATTGACAAAGTCACTTCTGTTGCCTTCTCCGGTGATGGCACTTGCATTGTTTCAGGCTCCCATGATAAGTCTGTGCGGGTGTGGGATGCCTTAAGTGGGGTGCAGCTGAAGGTGTTGAATGGCCACACTGACCATGTTGATTCTGTTGCCTTCTCCAGTGATAGCACCTGCATTGTTTCAGGTTCCTATGATATGTCTGTGCGGGTGTGGGATACCTTAAGTGGAGCTCAGCTGAAGGTGCTGAATGGCCACACCAACCGTGTCACTTCTGTTGCATTCTCCAGCAATAGCACCTATATTATATCAGGCTCTGAGGATAAGTCTGTGCGGATGTGGGATGCCTCAAGTGGGGATCAGCTAAAGGTGTTGAATGGTCATATGGACCATGTCACTTCTGTTGCCTTCTCCAGTGATGGCACCCACATTGTTTCAGGCTCTTGTGATAAGTCTGTGCAAGTGTGGGATGCCTCAAGTGGGGCTCAGCTAAAGGTGCTAAATGGCCACATCAACCGTGTCACTTCTGTTGCCTTTTCCAGTAATGGCACCTGCATTGTCTCAGGCTCTATAGATAAGTCTGTACGGGTGTGGGATGCTTTAAGTGGTGCTCAGCTGAAGGTGCTGAATGGCCACACTGAAAATATCACTTCTGTTGCCTTCTCCAGTGATGGCACCCACATTGTCTCAAGCTCTAGAGATAAGTCTGTGCAGGTGTGGGATGCTTTAAGTAGAGCTCAGCCAAAGGTGCTAAATGGCCACATTGATAATGTCACTTCTGTTGCCTTCTCTAGTGATGGCACCTGCATTGTCTCAGGGTCTTATGATAAATCTGTGCAGGTGTGGGATGCCTTAAGTGGGGCTCAGCTAAAAATGCTAAATGGCCACACCAACCATATCACTTCTGTTGCTTTCTCCAGTGATGGCACTCACATTGTCTCAGGCTCTGAAGATAAGTCTGTGCAGGTGTGGGATGCCTTGAGTGGTGCTCAGCTAAAGGTGCTGAATGGCCACATTGACAAAGTCACTTCTGTTGCCTTCTCCAGTAATAGCAACCACATTGTCTCAGGCTCTAAAGATGGGTCTGTGCGAGTATGGGATGCCTTAAGTGGTGCTCAGCTAAAGGTGCTAATTGGCCACACTTTCCCTGTCACTTCTGTTGCCTTCTCCAGTGATAACACCTATATTGTATCAGGCTCTGAAGATGAGTCTGTGCGGGTGTGGGATGCCTCAAGTGGGGCTCAGCTGAAGGTGCTAAATGGCCACATCAACCATGTCACTTCTGTTGCCATCTCCAGTGATGGTACTCGTATTGTCACAGGCTCTGAGGATAAGTCTGTGCAGGTGTGGGATGCTTTGAGTGGGGCTCAGCTAAAAGTGCTGAATGGCCACACTGACTATGTCACTTCTGTTGCCTTCTCTAGTGATGGCACATG
>Ga0307517_10014538_pt1 | contig 10563 bp, 9 predicted proteins | sample 23_EM_MG_FD_194515 | JGI IMG/M metagenome (GOLD analysis project Ga0307517, IMG submission 194515) | Populus trichocarpa ectomycorrhiza microbial communities from riparian zone in the Pacific Northwest, United States - 23_EM | ecosystem: Host-associated > Plants > Roots > Unclassified | place...
GTGCGAGCGTACACACATATATAATCAATAATATTATATGTACTTTAAATATATACTAATTATTTTATTTTTTATTAATTAATAAATAATAATAAATAAATATTCAAATTTCTCATCCAATAAATAATAAATAAAATACAAATATAAAAAAATTCAACTCATAAATAACCATTATCATCTATAATCAAGACAGAATAATATTGCGGTAGCTGTTTGATAAACAATGTAACAGCTGTCGATTTAGGCATATTGTTAAATGGTCGGTAACTTTTTTTATTTTCTTAATGAAAAAATGGTTGGTAACTTCAATGTTTGACAAGAGCATGAGCTGAAAACACTAACCCTAATCGTGCAAGCCGGCTATACAGCATTAACCAGGACTTCAATGGAGGAAACAAGATCAGATCTCTGTGGTTTTTATTCCTCCACAATGTCCTGTCATCTGTAGATTTTATTCCCTCCATCGTTATCGCTTTAAAATCCCTTTTTTCCCGGGATTTTTAGGGTTTTGGCTTTTACAAAGGTTCGTGCAATGGCCGGTGTTAAGTTTGAAAAGTACAACGATACCTTTTATATGTATGGACCTAGGTTTAACAGAAGAGCATTAGAAAAGAAAAGTACGTGAGAAACTGTACGTCCCTGTCTGACAAGTGGAAGTAATATGCGTATCAATCGCCGGAATCAAAGGGGGTTAGAGGGTGTGTTCATGGCTCTGTTCGGGTAATCTAAATGGATTACTACGAGGCTTTGTGGCAAATCTAGGGCTTCAGTTTTTCAAGGCGGTGGTGAAGATGTTAATCATAGCTGTGTATTTTTGGGTTTCCATAGAGATATTGTTCTTTTGTTTAATTACCTGGAGCCATTGCATTGTAATCTGCTTGATTTTATTCACTAAGTTGAGAGATATGCTATTTATTCTTTCTCCTTTTCTTTCTTTTGAGATGCCTCTGATCTTCTATTTTATTTCACCATGATTCTCATCTATATATTTTCAAATGCACGAGAAGAGCACTAGCATGTGTAGTAAATATAGCATTTTAAAACAATTGCACTACCCATGATGGATTAATAAGGTTAATTCTATGAACAACATGGTTGTTAGTTGACGCAGAAAGAAAATCACGGACAACACAAGGCAGAACAATTCATCACCCATTGTTAGCTAGCTTAAGATAAACGCATGGTGGTTCTGCGATTTATGATGATGAAAGCTGCTAAGATTTGTAAATGTTGCATTGTGTATTCCCATTAATGTTTTCGGTAAAATGCGGTGTTATTAAACCCGATTATACCAATCTGACTTTGCCAAGTCGAGTTTAAATGGAAATTAACCCGGTTAAACATGAACAACCTAATCAATCAATCTGCTATCCAGATCAAAATTTAATTTTTTTAAAACATATCATTTTAATTTATTAAAAAATTAAATTAGATTGTTGTAATTGACTTGAGTTATCAAAGCCAATGTATGACCTGGCCTTGGCGCAGGCCAGGTTTAATAACTTTGGTAAATGTGTTATTAACGTCAAGATAGTAATGAATTCTGTAGTGAGAGGAACTGCATACTGATAAATTGCAAAAAAACTTCAACTGAGGAACATGGATTAGGTTCAAGCAGCAATTGAGGAGACCAGGAACTAGTTCAAAGGTTAAAATGTCGGGTTTGCGTGTTTTTATAGCAATGTCACAGTCATCTCCACGATCAAGCCGTCCTTCGGCCGCGTTTTGTTTATTCTCCACCAGAATTCTCCCTCTTTATTATATTCAAGATGAGTAGAAGACAACCCCACGTTCTGACATTTTCAAGTACTCAAAACGCATGCTCTCATTCTCATTTTCATTAATTCTCTGCCTAATTACACTTATCATTTAGTGAGTAATTAATGACAGTTTGGTATCACCCTCTCAATGATTGTCCTTAGACCCTCTTTGTCATCCTAATCTCAGTTTATGAGATATAAGTTGCTTGAAAGTCCATTGAATCCTCTCTGTTATTTTAATCCATCATTGCATGAACTTGGTCCCAGCTTAGTTGTACTTTGCCTGGTATTGGCCCCACAACGGACTCCTGAGTTCAGTTAACAGAATTAGGACCTACACCAGAGTAATCATTAGGAATTTTGAAGTTTTATATACAAGATGAAGTCAATCCTTGCTAGTGACGTTCTTTGAAGGTGCACTAGTATAAATATGTCTCTAACGTTTTGGTTGTCTCAAGCGAAATCAAGGTTCAATTAATTAGTAGCATCACCAAAGAAAGATAAGAGCCTCTCTCTCTCTTAATTTCTCCACAGCTTCCAAGTGTAAAATGAATATGCAGACCATGGGAGATTTTCCTGATGGTGAATGGGACTTCAGCAGAATGTTCTCTATGGAAGAGCCTGATTTCACCCCGGAATTACTTGGTCAGTGTTCTTTTCCACAGGAGAATGACGAAGGATTGCAATTTACAATCCCACCTGCAGCTTTCTTCCCTACTCCTGAAGCCAACGTGAGCATGGCTGGGAATGAGAGTTTGTTTTATTCTTGGAACGCTCTCAACCCCAATTTGCATTTTGATTCTCAAGAAAGTGGTAATAACAGTAATTGTAGCAGTGGTGTATTTCTTCCTTCTTCCAGCCATGAATCCTACTTCTTCAATGATTCTAACCGCATTCAGGCTGCTAACGATAACTCCATGTCCATGGATATTTCACTCATGGATGAGAAAACTATTGGCTTGTTTATGCCATTTTTTCCTGAAATTGCAATGGCAGAAACTGCCTGCATGAATGGGGATATGAGCAGTGACAAGATAGGAGATTTAGACGATAATCTGCAGCCAGCTGCTAATACTGTTCTGGCCAAGGGATTGCAGCTCAAAAGGAAGCTTGATGTTCCAGAATCAAATACATTGGACGACATGAAGAAGAAACCTCGGATTACAAGAAATGTAAGTACACTAATTCAAGTCTACGACAATTCTTTCTATGGTGGAGTTTGTCTCATTGAGAAAGTAGTTTCTAATGTGTTCTGTCAATTGTGATTTGCATTGCAGGTGCAAAAGAGCAAGAAGAGTGTACAGTCAAAGAAAAACCAAAGGTCCACTCCAAAAATTAGCAATGAAGAAGAAGAGAGTAATGCTGGACCAGATGGACAAAGCTCCAGCAGTTGCAGTTCAGAAGATGATAATGCCTCTAAGGATTCTGATTCCAAAGTTTCTGAAGTTCTCAGTTCCAGTGGCAAAACAAGAGCTAGTAGGGGAGCTGCTACAGATCCCCAGAGCCTTTATGCAAGGGTAAGATACTAGAGATTATTAATATACTAGCACATAAGGCAATCTCTTGAGCATTATATTCACACATCTTTGAACAATCCTGCAGAAAAGGAGGGAGAGGATAAACGAGAGACTGAAAATCCTACAGCATATTGTCCCTAATGGAACCAAGGTTGATATCAGCACAATGCTAGAAGAGGCAGTCCATTACGTAAAGTTTTTGCAGCTTCAAATCAAGGTAAAGGCTCTTGTGAATTTCTTCCTGCATGCTGCCAAATAAATCATTTTTCCTCTTTATCTAACTACACTTGCTAAAATCCGATCATATTTATTTGCAGCTTTTGAGCTCGGATGATCTATGGATGTACGCACCTCTGGCTTACACTGGAATAGATATTGGCCTCGACCAGAAGCTCTCTATGCTTCTATGAGCATGAAAGAAGCTACTGAATTTTTTTAATTTTAATTCATCAATTTATATAGAAATGAGAAAATAATATGTATATTTACTCCTAATTAATAAATTTCTGCCTTTAATATATTATTCTGAGTAAACAAATCACTGTATCTATATTATAATCCCATCTGATCTGCTTCTTGCTTTTTGGTCATACCAATGACTTGCCCCTTCACATGCTTGAAGAAGCAGGCATCTTTTGCTTCTGCTCGTTAATGAGCATTTATGGGAAATTAAAAAAACTCCTTTTTGCAGAAACTTGTAATTTGAATTTAATCTCTTTTGAAATGGAAAATAAAAAATATTATGATACTCAAACTAAAACTATTCAAACTTACATAAGAGAAACATAAGAAAGGAAATTAAAAAATAATAAATTAAAAAAAAAGTTCATTTAAATATCCGGCCCACGAAAGTGTGCTAGCCCAAATAATACAAGCAGGATTTTCGACGGACAGCCTTCAGGGCTACATGAGTAATTTCATTTTACCGATGCTCTCCGTCCACAATCGAACCCCCGAAACTACCCCTCAACCACAGAGATCGCGGTCGCGCCATCTTTCTCCGCTCCGCTCAACCCATGGACGCTGCAGAGCAGCCACTCAAGAAGCGGAAGCTCTACGAGCAACAACCAGAAGAACCTCCACCAAAAACTCTGGACGAGTCACCTACCACTTTAGCACCACCACCACCACCACCACTGTCTCAAGAAGAAATTAACGCGAGACGGAGAAACAGAGATGAGATTAAGAGCGTCTACGAAACTTACAAGCGTCTCAAGTTTTTTGTTTCTCAGAAAGAAGGACGTCACATGCCTGACCTCGAACAATCTTATCTCGCACTCATTACTGCTTCAAGAGGTTAGCAATTTTGAATCAGTCACTTGGAATTATATTCTTATTTGTGGAATTAGGGTTTAGTGTTTGATTTTCCAAGTTAATTGCATCACTAATGCTTTTTTGGTTTTTTTTTTGCTTAAAAACCTAAAAATATATTTGCTGCTAGCATTGCAGGTTGTACTAGTGTGCAACGAATTGTAGCTGATCTTATTCCTCGATATGCTTCACACTGTCCGACTGCTCTTGAAGCAGCGACTAAAGTTGTAATCAACATGCATAACTGGAGCTTGGCAGTGATAAATAGAGGAGAGGATTTTGATGGTGTTGCAATGGGGACAGCTAAAGCATGTATTTTTGGTTTAGTTGATATCTGTCGAACTGCTTCTTTGGAAGCTCCAACATCAGCTGTTATTAGAGGCATTTGCTCTGCGGTTTTTCAGAATGTGTTGTCATTCTTTGTGTCATCTTTCGAGGGTAAGGATATCTTTCAGATTGTTGATAAGGAAACTTTGAAGATACAAGATGATCTCAAGCTCTTTTCGGAGTTGAAGCAAAAGTTTGATGATGAGGATGGAATTTCGTTGGTTAAATTGTCCAAGTTGTGTGCCTTAAGTATGCTCTGGATTTTCTTTTCTTGCCCTAAAGATTTGCTTGCTGCCTGTTTTGAGCTCTTTAAATCAACTGTTCCAGAAAGAGTCCAAGAAAGAAACTTTTTTCTTAGTCAGGTGACCAGCATTATAGCTGATGATGCTGTGCCTCTGGCTAATGCAAGTGATGGAACTACCTCTCGTGAAGGATCTGTTGGACCAAGTGCCAAAAGCTATGATGTTAGTGGCGAGTTGCCTTTAGATGGTAACCATGTTTCAGAAGATGCATCTTCACCAAAGAATTGCTTGTTGAGACTGGTTATACTCCTAATTTCTACTTTCTTTCCTGATTTTCATACACTGCATTAATTCAAAAAAATACAATTTGTATTTTTCTGATGCTGGCTGTTCAGTTCTGGTTCAAACTCAGTACCAACTAGGTGTCTTCTTTGTTAGTAACAATATGATATGCTTTATATAATATTTATGATACATTGCACAAGTTTTTCAAGTACATATAGATCTTGGTTAGTCGGATGTAAAGATGAGAGAACTGGAGTTATTTCCCACTAGTTGAAGATAACTAATTGAAATATAATTCACAAAGATATTCATCTCCTTGTTTAAGCCTAGGCATGGATGCGCTGAAATCAATCTAGTGCTCCCTATTGTCAATTTCTTGTACTGAGGCTTCTTTCATGTAGGTCCTTGGCAATAACGCATCTTTGAGAAGCTGGATGTTCTCAAAGTACAAGAAGTTGTGCAACATGACATCTTTTATAGCTGCATCAGACATTAGATCTGCTCTAGAAGGAATCTGTAAATCATTTGCAGAATTCAATAAACTAGATGACAGTCAAATTGACAGCGACGGGGATGATTCTGATCCATCAAAATTTGTAAATCGACAATTTCCGGTTCCTAGGATGTCTAATGAACATGAAGTCTCTGGTGAACCAGCTGGTATGTTAAGTGCTCATGATTGAACCCTTAATGATGGTTTTTCTGGAAAATTTCTGGTCAGTATCTTAAAGACAGCCCAATAGTTCCCCTTGAAACTGATTTATGCCTTTAATGCAGGTACTGGTCATCATAAAGGAGGGTCAAGGTCCATGGATTTCGAGATGAATCACCTTGGAGACTCTTCACATGGCAGGTCTTCTATGCCTAGGGATCTATTAAACCAATCTGTGCTTTCACCTGCTACAAGAACTCCATTAGACTTCAGGAGCAATTCATTTGATGGTAGAAACTTTAATGTCCATGTGGGCAAAAATCCAGCTTCAAATATGGAGTTTAGTTTACCTGCCTTGAGATCTCCCAATGGAGGCATAAGTAATTCTTTTTCTCCTAAACATCATTTGGCAGCACCATATGGTTCCATAGCTGAAACTGTTTGGTTCTGCGATGGGGACCCAGCTGCAATGGATGTTTTTTCTGCTTCTAGACAGCTTTGGTTGGGTTCTTTAGGTCCAGATGCATCTGAAGCTCATATGAGGTATGAGCTTGAGAGGTTTGGTCCTATAGAACAATTTGTCTTCTTTCCAGTCAAAGGATTTGCCTTGATTGAGTATAGGAACATATTTGATGCCATTAGGGCTCGGGAGTATTTGCGTACCCATTTCCCTTGGTGGATCAAATTCATGGATATAGGACTGGGAGCCAGGGGTGCTATGAATGGTGTTGCGGTTGGCTCCAGTTGTCATGTTTATGTTGGACATATTTCAAGCCAATGGGCTAGGGATGAAATTCTGCATGAATCAAGGAAAGTGATTTTCAAGGGGCCACGCATGGTCACTGATCTCACCAATGAAGGAGCAGTACTGATGGAGTTTGAAACTCCTGAAGAAGCAACTGCTGTGATGGTACATCTCAGGCTGCATCGTAAAGGACAACTCCACCACGTGCCTGCTTTGAACGATGGATCAGCTAATGCTGTGTTGCCTCAGTTAGATGGTACAAGATCAGCATCAGCTGCTATCCATGCTGACATTAGAACCAATCACTCAGTTAGTATGTTCAATAGTGCAACAGAATCGCCTCGTACCCAAAATGTACCCCAGAGTCCTGCTGACAACTCTAGGACAAGGATGTCTAATTTATCTTCCTTACTTGCTTCATTGCGTACAAAATATAATATTAATCAAAACCCAAATTATTTTGACAACTATGTACCTGGAAGCAGCATGGCTCCTTCTTCGAGGGATGCTGATCGAGAGCCATCAAGCACACTTTGGATTTTTCTTCCAAATGTCAACTCCCCTTCCCTTAATGATGATGAGCTGATGGCTGTTTGCAATCTTGCTATTGCCAATGTAGGGTCTATAGTCAAATTGACACGAGCAAATATGCATATAGGGTGTGGTTGGTTTCTTGAATGCACCAACGTTGATGCTGCAATCACTGTTTTGAAAAATCTCCGCAGTTGTCATGGGACATTCTTTCAGATTGAGTTCAGGTTTGAATTCTCAAATGTTTTGTTTATGTCTCATACATTCTCTAAAATTTTCTAACAAAATATAATTGAATGTTTATTTTTTTAATTGTCATTTACTTCATACTGCTGCAGTATGTAAGCTTGAGAAATATGTTTAGGATATCTTCCATTGCCAGCAAAGGGCGACAAGTTTTTGAATTGATCACTTTGCACATGGGTCATTTTTTAAGTTCAAATACAAAGTAAAAACTAAAATATTCAGTGTCAAACATAGGACTTTGACTGGAAGTGGTTGATTTGATTGGAACTGTTATGGTTTGTATGGTCTGAAGGCCCGTTACCCCAACCTCCCGTCATCCCTCTAAAACATGTATATCACCCAGCAGGGGCCATTCACATGTTTACAAAATCTTCGTGACACAATGTAGTTAATTGTCTTGTTCTACGCAGTGCCTGGTTATTATATGTATCAAGTTTTATTGTTTGAGCTAATAGTGTTGTGCATGTTTAGGTTTTAGATCCTTTCAACTTTTGTCCTTGCACGAGATAACAATATCTTTGCTTAGCGTAAGTGTCTTTGAACCTTATGAGAAAATTTCCCTTTCGTTTGAACAGTCAGCCAGAAAAGAATGCTGCCGCATTCTCAATCAAGCCTGAAGGTGGCTCCACAGAGCTTGTGTCCCCACAAATAAAATCAGAGAATCACGCGACTCCTGTACAAGGTGTACATGCATTTGGGGTGGTGGATCCTTCGCCAGGAGGTGAAATTTCTTTTGTTAATGTTCTTACTCTAGTTCTTTGTTCCTGCCTTCGCTGAAATATTAACACTTCCATATAGGTGGTCATGCTGTTCCTGCTGCACCTGAACCGATGTGGATGTACAAGAACAATGAAATTGAGCTGCTCCAGCCACCTGTAAGCATTTCATGTGCTCCTACAGGAACACACGGACCACCAATACCGCCACCACAGCAATTCCAGCCACCTACATTTATGCGACCTGTTTACCTTCCTCCAAACAATTCATGGGATCCACGAGGCTTAAATCATGTTGCACTGAACCCAATCTCACCAGCAACAATGCCAAATAGCTTTCAAGGAAGCTCTGTTGCGTCTCCTTTTATACCTGCTTCTGTTACTCCACTAGCACAGGTACAGCGGGCTCCAGTGCAGCACTTGGACCAAATGTTTCCCAGATCTGCTGTACCACCAACTTTATCATCTATGCCACTTCAGCCTGAAATACCCCCACCATTGCCTCCATCTCCACCACCTGCTCCTCCTCCACCTAGTTCCCCACCTCCACCTCCACCTGTTGCAGAATCAACTGATGCAGAAAGTTCTGGAAACTCTATGTTATATCAGTGGCAGGGCACATTATGCAAAAGCGGGGTTCATTACTGTAAAATTTTTGCGCAAAGAGTGGATTCAGATATTTGCAAGTATTCGGATGCCATGTCTGAACCTGCTGGGTAGAACTTCAATTTCCAGTATACTCTTTCTCTTCTGATTATGTTTTGTAAAATAAGTTGAATTTATAGTGATCCTTCGGACTTATTCCTGGTGCAGATGGCCTGCTAAACTAGACATGACGAAACGCACAGTTTTTCGGCATGTAAAATCAACATTTACAAGTACCCCACCACACAAAGTGAGTCTGTGAATCTATGCTGAAATTCTCTCTTTTATGTTGATTTTCATGCATGGATTGAATTATTTATTTATTTTTTCTCTGAAATTTATCATGTGACTTTCATATTATAAAACCAGCATTGCTCTTTGGCCATTTGATATTTACTCAGTTTGTCACAGCTTGCCACAGTTATCTGCCTTAAGGACCTGTGATTGATGTGCTGAATGAATGCCTCTCAAAACAGGGTTCATTTGAACTTTTTTGTTTTTGAATATAGTTTTGCTGTTCCTGAGATTCTCATCATTTTCAGGGGCAAGCTTCCTTTGATCCTTGAAACAATATGAACTGAACCCCCCCCCCCCCCCTTTTAGTTTACTGTTCACCTCCAAATGATCCGATCTCTCTCAGGTGTTCCAAGGATTTCTTAAGAGACCTCAAGGTGAAGAGATTTCGAGTTCAAGGCAGTTGAGTTAGAAAATGTTAGGAAGTGCAGGCCATTATTCAAAGGAATTACCCTCTGGAATTCTTATGATTACAAGACTTAAAAACAACATGAGATGGAGTTTAAAATTTTGACAGTATTCTACCAAAATAAATAATTATCTTTTGAGCCATGTCTGATTATCCAATGGCATTCTACAGTCGCACATTGTTCTTGAGCACACACTATATAGTTCACAAGAATGAAAATGATTTATTCTTGCTGTTTTTAATGGATAAAGTATTAAAATATCAATAGACTAATGTTAATTAAACAAGGAGAGGGCTACCAGTGATCATTGAGATTATTTTGCATGGCTTATCCTCTATTGTATTCTGTTCTCCAGTTGATTCTTTCTATCATGATTCTTCTTTTTGTCTGTGCTATGATTTTTATGGGTTTTAATGTTTGATGCAGAGGGAAGTATGCCGATTGATCCCCTTGTCTGCAAATGACCAAAAGGGCGTAAGTTATACCACTTGTTTGTATTCATTGTGCACTTGTATGTTTCATCTTGGTAATTGAAAATTTATCTAGTATTGCTCCGATTTTGCATTGACACTATGCACAGGCTTGCATTTACTATATGCACCTAAAGCTCCATTTTTATTTTTGAGTTACAGAATGTGTACTTTTTATTCAGCATTATCACCAGCCGGGTCTTAATCTAGGATGGTGTGGTGTATTCTTCTGCACGCATTCTAGGATCAGTGTCTCTATATAACTCATACACTGTCTCTGATAATTTACTTGTGATGTGCATGATTAGGATCCACCGCTTCGTATTCTTTGTGTGCTAAACTTTCAATTCTACAGTTTCAGGATTTCATATCATATTTGAAGCAGAGGGAATGTGCAGGAGTAATTAAAATC
>Ga0307517_10014539_pt1 | contig 10563 bp, 7 predicted proteins | sample 23_EM_MG_FD_194515 | JGI IMG/M metagenome (GOLD analysis project Ga0307517, IMG submission 194515) | Populus trichocarpa ectomycorrhiza microbial communities from riparian zone in the Pacific Northwest, United States - 23_EM | ecosystem: Host-associated > Plants > Roots > Unclassified | place...
CAAATTTTGAATTTTTTTTTTACTAAAATTGAGTGCGGTTTGTACCTTTTGGATCGTTTTGATGTGCTTAAAAATAATTTTTAAAAAATAAAAAAAATATCATTGGCATGTATTTCAGCACGAAAAGCTATTTGAAAAGCAACCGCTACCACACTGTCAAACACACTCTAAATATGTTGGTTTAGCTTGTTAAGGTACGAATATATCTATCAAGGAAGATTTGGCACTTATGTAGATATATTTAGAGTATATTGAAAGTCGAAATACCGTTCATGTATTTATAAAGAAAAGTTAGTTTTTTAAAAAAGAAAAATATTAGGTAAGTAATGGGAATTTCGATATTTTTGGCTAGGGACTTATCATTCAGAAAAGCAATTGATTGAAATAAACAAATTTAAGCTATATATGACAAGGTAATTATCATTTTGTTGACAAATTTTAGGATACAACCACCACGTTGGCTCCATGCAACAACAATCTCTGCATGAATTGATTTGAAAAAAGCGAAACATACATACAAAATAATTGAATAAAATAATTAACTTATAATTTATTAATTTATTTTTGTTTTTTCTTGTTCATGAGAGAACTATAAGCTCCTGCGGTTACTTTTTGCAATACTAGGGGTACTGACCCTAATAATTTATTTTCCTTTTGTTTTCCTTTCTCAGCACTATTGATTTCTCTATATATAGTTAAGACATTTAATTGAGAGACAATGAGAGAATCAAGCAGTATTGTTATCAGCATGGCAACAAATTCTATGGAGTAAAATTAAAAAAGGAAATTTTAAGAGCACATTGTATTGTTTAATATCTTTCAAGATCTTGGTATATTTAGAAATTCAAAAAATATTGGGGGGGAAATACAGGTTTATAGACAAAGTTGATAATGTTATTTTTGTGTGTAGAAAAATATAATTATGTAACAAAGCTAAATTCATATCAATTAAAAAGTATACTGATGGCCTAAATTTAATTTATTTAAGACCATACTAAAATATTATATTTAAAAAAAAAAACCCTATACCTTCTATTTTCCGTACAAATTTTCTTAGTAAAAAATAAAAAATTATCAAATATAATCATTAATTTATCGTATCTTTAAATTAACAGTAAGTTCGTTAATCTTAAAAGTCTGGAGTCGTCGAATGAACTCATTATTATATATATCTTATTATTACTCTATCTTTAGATTATCAGTAAGTTCGTTAATCTTAAAAGTTCAGAGTGATCGATTGAACTCATTATTATATATATCTTACTATTCTATCAATTTATACCGTGTGTTATCATGAAAATAAATCATTTGTTTTAGTAAGTCCGTTAATGCTGAAAGTTTGGAGTGATCAATCGATTAAGCTCCTTATTATACATATTTTATTATCCTATCAATTTATATCATGTGTTGTCATGATAGTAAATCATTTGTTTTAGTAAGTTCATTAATTTTAAAAGTTTGGAGTGATCGATTCAACTCGTTATTATATATATCTTATTATTTTATCGATTTATATAGTGTGTTGTCATGAAAATAAATTATTTGTTTTGGTATTATATCAAGAGAAATAATTATTTTCTTAAATGATAATTTTTTGATGATATGGATGTTGTAATGGATGATAACTCATGAGTTACCGGGTAAAGATATTTTTTAGATCGTAAAGCAAAATATTTTTTTTATTAACGTGGGTGTCTAGGTCAACATATCTCAACTAAACTTCAATTGCTTATTTACAAGAAAGATTCGATGTACTTGATGCTCTATTACATACAAGATTTGTTTTTTTATTTTAAATAGTAGTGAATGTATTGCTAAAAATGAATTACATAAAATTAATATTTGTTAATTTCTATTATTTTCTCAAGAATTAATTTTCAAAACACAAAAATCGGATTTTCTTACGTATTGAGAATAAAAAAATAAGGCAATTAAAGGTATGAGATGCAGCAATTACTCACTCGTGGACCCAGTAGATACTGCATTGAATGGAAATGAAAATCATGATTAAAATTAATTAAATATAAGAACATAAGTTGTGAGCAGACGAGCAACAAACTATGAATTTGTTTGCTTAGTTTTTATTATACAAATATTTTTTTTTTGTTTTCTTTTTAATTTAGTCTTGATCGACTGTAAGGAACCCTATTTGATCAACGATACAATTAAAACTTGTCTACTGACGGTAAACAAATGATAATATTTTTTTATAGCACTCAAAAAATATTTAATACAATATTATTAGTTATTTTATAACCACTGTAAAATTTCTTGATGAACGAAGGAAGGATAATTTTATCAATGGAGGATTTATTAGAAAAAAAGGAAATAAAAAGACAAAATTAATTAAATGTAATATATCTGCACATATATACATGCATATATTAAATGTCAAATTATGATTATAAAACTTGATTTGATGGTCACATTGATTAAAGGTTCGGTCCGTGGGTCAATGATTTAATCAAAGTTTCCAGTTTTTTTTTTTAAACTCTTAAATATGCTAATATTAAAAAAAAAAAATTTAATATATTTTTAAATAAAAATTTATTTTGAAAAACACATTCCGAACACATACTTTATAACACAGGCAAACGCATCCTTAACAATATAAACGTGGGCCACCTGTTCAAAAGCTCTGATATAAGTAAAACTAGCTCAACCAACCCCTATCTCTTCACAACTGATTACAGGGACATGTCTCACGGTCAGCAGACTCATCACACAACTGACCAACTGAAATTCAACGAGATGTCATAAAACGGCGCCGTCCAACACAAGTCCTCTTCCTCCGGGCTTCTTGGAAACTTCCTATCCTAATTTTTTTGAAGAAAAAGGTGGCAAAGCGATCCAACATGCGCGTGTCTTTATCCGGAAACCATCACTTCATCCAATGCCGATCGAGAAAATGATATATTCAGTATCTATACTTATTAAACTTTTCTAATCAAGTCCCTCTACTTTATTGTTTCAATTTAAGTGTCTTAACTTCTTCTTTTTTCCTAATCAAGTGTCTCCGCTATATTCTGTTAAGGCACTTGGTTAGAAAAAAAGAGTTCAGACATTTAGATAAAAAATAAAAATAGAAACACTTGATTAGAAAATTCCAATAAGTATAAGCACTGAATATATCATTTTCATAATGCCAATCCCACCAATTATGGTTAACTAGAGTGGAGAGACTAGCTTATAGATTTTCAAACACGAAGGACTAAATTATAAATAGTTTCAAATATCAATACTAAATAGTCATTACTAATTACTAATCAATCAATCAATCAATCAATAAATAAAAACCGAGAAAATGCGGTGTTATGTAATAACTGCCAAAATAAATAGGAAAAAGAATCGAAGGAGGAGTAGAGAGAGGGGAAGGGATTTTCTTTTCATTTCCCTCTCTGTTTCATCGACCGTACGTACAATAGAGAGAGAGGGGGAGGGGGAGGGAAAGGGAAGCTTCTCTATGAACCGAACGGAACCTCTGGATTCCACATTTTCTTGTTGAGAAAAAAATTGAAGAAAAAAATTTGGACCGGTGAAAGAAGATGAGCGGTGGATGGGAAAGGGTTAGGGGTTCCAGATCGAGACCGACTCGCGATTCCAGCTCTGGTCTAAGGATGCCTTCTCGGAATGTAACACTCGGCCGAGTCCAGCCTCAAGCCCCTGGTCACCGCACTATTTACTGCAATGATCGCGACGCCAATCTCCCTGTCAGATTCAAGGTCTGTTTGGCTTTTTCTTTGTTTATTCATCAAAATATCTATATTATGTCATGTTTAACTTAATTATCATTTTTAATATATGATATAATATCCAGGGAAATTCAATATCAACCACCAAGTACAACTTCTTTACTTTTTTCCCCAAAGGATTGTTTGAACAGGTAATAATAATTTCCATGGCTTAATGCATTTCTCAGTTTCAAGTTTAATAATTGTAGGGTTTAGAATATATAATGTAATTTTGTTAGTCTCAAGTGTAAGAGTCATTAGGTTGATTCGTTTGATCCTTTTGGTTATCTTGATTCTTGAAAATTCTGTGTTTTTTTTAACACTGGCAGTTCAGGCGGGTGGCGAATTGTTATTTTCTCATGATCTCGATCTTATCAACGACACCAATCAGGTATGTATCATAATTCAAACTTGTTCTAGATAGACCTGCATTGCTAGTAGCTTGCGCAAAGTCTTTCCTGAAAATGCCCTAGGCGAATATCTTTAACCAAATTTTAACTTGTAGTTCGTTCAGGATTACGCACATAAATGCATGTCTATAGAGATACAAAGAAAGGATTTTCTCTTAGCGTTTTCTGAATTGTTTCTTACTCCTTGTTGTTGTATGACTTGGCAGATTTTTACTTTTAAACTTGTAGTGTGTTATTACTTCATGGGAGTTGTAAATTTATGGCTTTTGCTTGATATGCTCCAAGTGGCATAGTTTAGGGAGAAAAAGAGCAATAGATCAGCAGAATTAGGGCTAGAAACAGTAGGAAAGAAGCTGGAACTGCAAATTCAATTCAGGGTTTAATAAAACCCCTAGTTTCTCAAGTTTATTGATGAATAATAGCTTTAAATATGATTTACAGATTGTTTATACTAGGTTCGCTATTAAATTTTTTAATTCTATCCCTAGATTAAACTCCTAAAAAAAACTTTCTAATCCTAGCCATCCAATATTTTAAAGTATGCACGGTTACAAACAATTAAAATAAAAAAAAATCACGAAAATTATAAATAACTATAAAAGCTCCTGCGTAACCAAGCTTCTGAAGCAGTTAGCTTACTTCAATTCAGATGTGGGACTTTTTTCATTTTTCTTTGCACAAGTTTTGATCCTCTGTCCTTAGTTATCATTTCAGCTTTTTTTGAGTGTTGTTTTTAATGTCATTGAAAGCTGTTTGTTCTTTGTTAAGATTCTGCGTGTGCTATTGTATACTGCTGAGGTTGTAGCGCTTTTTGATAACTATCCTCAAGATTTTTCTTAATCCTTGCTTTTACATTTTCTAGTATCTAATATGCATACACATTGTACTTAAGTAGTTTTTTTGATGGTTCAGTCCTGTTAATCCAGTGACAAATGTTGTCCCTCTGACCCTGGTGCTGCTTGTCTCCCTCATTAAGGAGGCATTTGAGGACTGGGTGAGTGTTATTCATGGTTCTTGTGGTTTTCATGCTTTGTCTTTCGATTCCTCTTTCAGAATGATGTGTTAAAGAGTGAATTACATTAGTGTCTTCTTCACTGTTAACGTCAGTGTTGGGAGAAATGCTCACTTCCTATTCTTTTGTTTCTTAATTATGTTCAACAGAAGCGTTTTCAGAATGATATGGTAATTAACAATACCCTTATAGACGTGTTGCAAGATGAGAAGTGGGTGGCTGTTCCCTGGAAGAAGTTGCAGGTTGGAGACATTATCCGGGTGAGTGTGCTTACTTTTGTTGTTATTTCACTGTAAAGATGAATTCTTTGTATTTAATGCCATTATCCCTTCAAATGGGTGCAGTTTGGTCCTTGAGCCCATAACAACCCCTCTGTGTAAGGGTACAGGTCCCTGGAGCTTAAAGGCTTCTGTGTGCTGCAATTTTATATTTTCCATTGGATGTTGATGTGCTTTAGGACTAGATTAAGTTTTGAAGAACATTCTGGTAGTTGATGTCATTCTCTTTATGGTATTTTCAGAGTTTCTTTAGGGATGCTTGTCATAACCTCCTTATTATTGGCCCTGCCTTGACTTCTGTAACTTATTTTGTAATGTTGCTATGTCGCCTTATAACATCAGCTTTCATCATTTTCATTTTACCTGCTATTCGTTATTGTAACTATTAGAGGAGTGTATTTAAAACGAAACTTTCCTTGTGCTTTTGCTTAGCACATCTTGTTAAATTATTTGTTAGCTTCTGCTTGGTAGGCTTATCATGTTTTGGGATTTAAGTTTTATTGGAAGGTGGAATTTGGGAACCTAATGAAAAGTACTGCTGTTTGAGCATTAAGAAGTTGCTACTTTTGTGGGAAATAAATATGCTAAATGGGACCATCTTAGGCAAAACCCATACTGCTGGAGAGTGTTTTATGGATACGTTATTATTGCTGGCTTTTTCCCCCTTAAATTCTCTTTGTTTATTTGCTGCTGCTATTGTTCTTTTGGTGGTAGTGGTTGGTTTAAGTGACGTAATGCAGCTACAGGTCAAAGGTGACTAGATAAGGCTATACAGATTTTGGATCCTTAACCATTTTGTTCCCTGACAATAGTGAAATTATTGGCTAGTTCTGACTGTTATAAATATTGTCTGTCACCATGTTGCTGTTGTGCTGATTGTGCGAACTGTAAGAGACGTGTGGAAATGCATTTTATGGAAGCACAATTCTCTTCTATTTTTAAAGATGACTTGATTTATGTTGAATATTTATTAGGATTTGGTATTCAAGATTGACTCAACTACCTTATACATATTATATGGAAAATAACTGTCGTCATTATAATCACTATCCATAAAAATTTCTCTGAAAGCTTCTCCTCTCATTATCTGTTCTTTTATAGCTTTATTTTGCATTGATTACAGGTTAAGCAGGATGGATTCTTTCCTGCGGATCTGCTTTTCCTAGCAAGTACAAATGCAGACGGTGTCTGCTACGTTGAGGTTTTCTTTTACCATACTCTGTATAGTTACTATAATAATTGTTGTTGTTTCTGCTGGTCTCCTTATTTCATCGATATTGCCTTGAAACTTGAAAGTGTGAACTGATCAGCTGGTAATATTTATATTTTCATTTATTTTCTTTAATTTGCCTTATGTTTTCAGACTGCAAATTTGGACGGGGAAACAAATTTGAAGATCAGAAAGGCACTAGAAAGGACATGGGATTACTTGACTCCTGAGAAAGCTGCTGAATTTAAAGGTTATTTTGGGTTTGCAGGCCACAAATATATGCATCTGGGTGTTTTTACATGCTTAAGGTTTAGAATTATGTGCTTAGGAAACTTTCGTTAATAATGTCAAGAAGTCATTGCACAGACCATATAACTCACAATTAGCTAATATGTGATGGAAGGAACATGTCGATTTCTGATTCCCTCTTCTGTTTTTCAAGGCAGTGATTGTCTTCTGGAGAGAATGAAAGTTAGTGACTAGATAGGGTGTCCTTCAATGTCCATGGACTGTCAGTTTAAGCTCCTCAATTATCATATTTTTGGTAGATTTTTTTTTTCAAACTTAGTTTTCTCCTTGTCCTCCTTATTGTCACATTCTAGTGCTCTATGCACAATATTCATATGTGCTGTGTCTGAAATTGCTAGCCCAATATCTCACACATTGCCTTTGGCTGTACATCAATCTTGACTTAATGAGAAGTGGTTGGTTTTCAGTATCTTGTCTTTATTTTGATTACTTATAGTGATTGGTGTTGCATAATTTTACTTGTTTCCATATACTAATTTATATCGCAAATACATATTATGTATTGTTCTCATTTAAGCAATATTCCTTGTCTTTTCTTTCCCGTGTGGTTTAAATTCCACCTTTTGAGCATGATTGCGTGAATGACCTTACAAGTCTTCCTTTTGTTGCTGCAGGTGAGGTGCAGTGTGAGCAACCAAACAACTCACTATACACTTTCACGGGAAATCTCATGTTCCAAAAGCAAACATTGCCTCTCTCACCAAACCAAATTCTTTTAAGAGTATGTTCGAATCCTTCTTCCTTAAACATTATCCTAATATTTATGTTCCTCTTCTTTTTCTATCACAAAATTAGACAGATTATAATTATTGTACGCTTCTCTTAACTGCTGCATGATTCTCAATTTAAAAGAAAACAAATGGAAAATATCCATTTTCTTAAATCTCTTTGATCAGTGACTTCCTGTAACTCTTTGGTGAAGTAACTAATCTAGGATTTGCTTGTTAACCATGCATTTTTTGTTTCCAGGGATGTAGTCTTAGGAACACAGAGTACATTGTTGGTGCTGTTGTTTTTACAGGTCATGAAACAAAGGTCTGTATTACAAATTGCTGTGCAGTTCTTGTTAATCCTTGCTTACCCACATTGCATCTCAACTTCTTTAACAAATGCATGACGGATTCCCTTGTTTTTGGTAATTGAGATAGCCCCAGTAGGTTTCAGAAAAGTAATTCTATGTTGACTGTAGGTCCTGACTTAATTTGTTATTTTTCTTCTACAAATGTGGAGTGCAGCAGATTCATTTGATAAAGTAAATTCTATTAATGACCAGACAACTCGAAGGGAAAGGGAAAATATCCTACAAAAGAAAAGCTACAGATATTAAACCAGAACAGTACCTTTCCTGTTGAATGCTAAGAAAACATATATAAAATAAAGCTTACATTTGAATAGAGAATTATACTTGAGAATTCTCAATAAGAGACTGTACACTGACACATTGAATATTGTAAAAGTGGCGTATATAACGCTTTGCTGTTTATTCCCTCTCCCAAAACCTCTTGGTTGGAGTAATAACTCTTTATCAATGCTTACCACCAACCACAAGAAGGCAATGCAATGAAAAATGAAGGTGGATATGCGAGTCCCTGCTAATTTTAAACATGATGCTAATGTTTGGCAACAACGCCTTACAGCCTACAGGGTCTTTTATTTGTAACTTGTCAGTATTGACATTTTTGAAGAACCACCTTCTAGATGAATGCTTTATTCTTGGATGGAACCTAGGGTTTCAGACAACGTTGACCAAAGGGAAATGAAGAAAACCGGAGGCTGAAGATGGGTAAAAGGCTTTACAACAAAGATAGACCTGTCCAAGATTTAAGGATTGGAAGTCTGGAAAGGCCCTATTTTGCCTCTGGATGAGTTACTCTTTTCTTTTAGGAATAGTTTTTCTTTAGAAGAATAGAAACAACTTTTGTTATCAAAGTATGCGAATGCTTTATGTTATAATGCTACAAAATCTTGTCATATAAACTCACTTGTTGGTATCTTCCATTTTGTGTCCTTTACTCACACTTTACTCATAATGCTTTATGATGACTTGATTCAATAACAGGTCATGATGAATTCCATGAATGTTCCTTCCAAGAGGAGTACATTGGAGAGGAAACTTGATAAACTTATACTCGCTCTTTTTGGTACTCTGTTCATGATGTGCCTCATCGGAGCCATTGGGAGGTATGGTATTTACTAGCCTTTAAGATTTTTTCTTAAATTGCTATTTCTCTCCCTTTTAAATTGGGCAATAGGTAATGTTTTCTGCTTCATGAAAATCTGCAGTGGCATTTTCATAAACCGGAAGTATTACTATCTAGGTCTTGATAAAGGCGTGGCTGCAGAGTTTAACCCTAGCAACCGATTTGTGGTATTATATGCTTGCTTCAGTTATGTTTTTGTTTTGGCTTTTTCTTCACACTTTTCTCATGGTTTTACTCTCTTTGTTGGATCACTAGGTTGCAGCTCTAACTTTCTTTACCCTAATCACTCTATACTCGACAATAATTCCCATATCTTTATATGTTTCTATTGAGGTAGGTATCTTGGATATAATCATTTTCATCTGCTATAGTATAATGGACATACATTCTTGCTGAATGTGCCATTTTTTATAATGATTTTAAATTCATTTTCAGATGATTAAATTTATTCAGTCCACTCAATTTATCAATAAGGACCTACATATGTACCATGCTGAAACTAACACCCCTGCATTGGCCAGGACTTCCAATTTAAATGAGGAACTTGGACAGGTAAACTGATAGTGTATGCGTCCAGCTAGCTTATTTATTGTCAGTATAGTCATCAATATGAAAATTTTGTATGCAAATTGTATTTTGGAGGACTGCCATTGTGAACAATATAATTTGTTATTTTCCACTTCATGCTTTGTGAAGTTTTTTGAATGGATGCTCTTGTCAGGTTGAATATATCTTTTCTGATAAAACCGGCACTTTAACAAGAAATTTGATGGAGTTCTTTAAGTGTTCAATTGGAGGAGAGGTTTATGGATCTGGTGTCACTGAAATAGAGCAGGGAGGAGCTCAGCGGAATGGCATAAAAGTTCAAGAAGTATGTATTGCTTTTTAATTTAAAAAAAAGCCACAATTTGTTATATTTGAGAAAAAAAGATGTTTTTCTTCCTATCAGTCTTTTCTCTATTCTCCATGTGTGGAAATCAGGAAATCTGAATATTTTTGAATTTCTTACAGCTGCGGAAATCTACCCCTGCAATTCAGGAGAAGGGGTTTAATTTTGACGATCACAGGCTTATGCGAGGAGCTTGGAGGAATGAACCCAACTCTGATTCATGCAAGGTAGCTCTTTATTCAGCAGGATTATGATGCAATTTGTTGCTTTATGCGAGCATATTTCTTAGAAACATAGAGCCTTTTTCTGTGTATTTTAGTTGGAATGATTTGTTGAAAAGAGTGATCTTGGTTTAGGTTATTGTCACTTATCAAATTGATCTTTCTCTCTCTCTCTCTTTTTTTTTGTATTTCTGATAAGAGTTTTTGTTTGTTATTGCATGGATATGACAGTACCTTGGATGCTCTCTATATATGATTGTTTACTCTGTATTATATGAAACCATTGTTGATGGTAGTATATG
>Ga0307517_10014541_pt1 | contig 10563 bp, 13 predicted proteins | sample 23_EM_MG_FD_194515 | JGI IMG/M metagenome (GOLD analysis project Ga0307517, IMG submission 194515) | Populus trichocarpa ectomycorrhiza microbial communities from riparian zone in the Pacific Northwest, United States - 23_EM | ecosystem: Host-associated > Plants > Roots > Unclassified | place...
ACGTTACTACTGAGGCCGTCGTGCTGAAGGAGAAAAGGATGCCTTTATATCTTGTTCAACCGTACCTTGAAACTCCAAGCCTCTTTTTAAACTTCCTCATAACTTTCCAACTTGATAGAAATTTGCCCTCGAAATTTGGGATTTTCTCACTATTTTACCCTTTACAAATTGCAGAATTTACTTGAATTTTGCCTTTGTCAAAGGTTAAAATTTAAGAAAATGTGCCTAAAATTTTGACCCCCCGCTCAAAATACTAAATAGTCCCACCACAGCAGTGTTGACTCTTGAGTACACCGAGTTTTAGAGGTACTGATAGATGTAGAGTTAAAAAAAGAAGTCATCAAGCGGCCTGTGTCACGTCAGAGCTGCCACATGCTCAAATCCTTAGTCTACAGCCTAGTCCAATATGTAATGGATTCTAGTGTTTTATATCATTGGCACTCTCAGCCCAGGGGATGTCTTCTCTTCGGGATCGCGCACTATAACAGCTTGCTTCCAATGCACGGTAAATTCAGTCTCGAGTGCCCACAAGCTACATTGTCCAACTTTCAAATTGCAGCGATGAAATCCTTATCCTTTTCTACCTCCAGCTTTGGCGCCTTGACTTCTCTCTTGGCAATTCTCTCCAGTTACAGTGGATCCGTCCAAGCAGCCGTCTTGCCTCGCGACGGCCTCCTACCACCCACCAATGTTCCACTTGATCTCGTACCAAAGTATCTCGAGTTAATGGATAAGTGCAACGCGAGCCCTGATACGGTTCGTGTTAATCCTACGTGTCATCCATAGATGCGTTCTCACAGGAACAATCAGTACATTGGAGTCCTTTACGAAGGTGGCGCTGAAATGGTCTTCAAATCCGGTGAATGTGTTCCAGGGACATCGCAAGAACATAAAGTTCAGCTGGTGGTAGTATGCAAGACGATAATGTGTAGCTTCTATTCGTGGGTACCCCTTTCCGACTTCTCATCGAACTGGAATGTCCTCATAAGATCTCTTTGTCCTCCGCAGGATGAATGACTGCACTGGGGGCCCACTACTGCCCGTCCCCCTTCCATTTTTACCAGGCGAGCCAGTCCCCAACCCCTTGGATCTCACCCAACGCCTTATTGGGGCAGCCGGCAAGTGCCAAATAGTTTAAATCGAATTCAAAGCACCTCCTTCTCAACGGTCATATATTCGGAAGGCTCGTTCTTTGATTTGACATTCCTTGTGGTGCATCGGTATTTTCCTGACCCCTTACATTCTTTTTATCATCTTGTCCAACCACGTTCCTTACTGATTTCTTCGCTACTACATGATACCCCCTTCGTACCGCATTGTTGACTTATTCATTAATTATCCCGTTGATTATACCTTATACAGTATCTCTATAGTCCTATGTCGAATTCAATTCTACATAGTTGACCCAGCGCTCAAAAGCTACATATACTTCGAATGAAGACTATTAGTCATGTTGCCTATTACACCCATATGGCGTTACGGCATATTGTAAGCATCCGACAACACTTCCTGCCTACTATGAGCATCTGACGTATACTCCAAGTATACTCAGCACCTTTTTCGCCATTTTCACCGTCAATGTCGCTTGATTTGGACCTTTCCCTTGCCTACATTTCTTTCGGAAAGTCGACGTCAAGGCCGTCGTGCCGATTCAGGAGAAAAGAATGCCCCTATATCTTGTTCAAACGCATCTTGAAACTCCAAGTCCGGAGGTCAAAGTTGGGTCAAAGTGAAGAACGTTGATATTCTTCTCGACAAAGAACTTCCCGCAGAAGATTAGTCTGGTGTTACAACGTTCAAGGCTGGGTCATGGAATTGACTAGGGTGTTCCATTCACTGCAGTCTTTACTTCAATCTTGGAGCTTGACAACTTGTTAGAAAATATTTCTCTCCTCAATCCCTCGTCTCGTTAACTGGATTTCAAGGTCACCTAACAATTTTTTGACACATTATGGACGCAGTCGCCCAACTCTATAACACATAAATTCGTTGTCTGTCTACGTGAGAGTAATCTCTGCTGCTTGCCAGTGACCAGACATAATAGTTACCAAGTTGGGCATCCGACCACTAGTCGCGAACTCATGGACTTCCGACTTCCATCGGCGGTTTTTGATATCTTCCTTGTATCCCTTGGTGCCTTTCGGTGGATTCTAGTGCTTTTATATCCTTGTCAGTGTCAGCCAGGGGATTCCTTCTCTTCGGGATCATGCGATATAGAAAAAGCCTGCTTCCGATGCACGGTAAATTCAGTATCGAGTGCCCACAAGCTACACTGGTCAACTTTCAAGTCACAGCGATGAAATCCTTATCCTTTGCTACCTCCAGCTTCGGCGCCTTGACTTCCCTCTTCCTTGCACTCCTCAACTTGGCGGTCCTCTCCAGTTACAGTGGATCTGTCCAAGCGGCCGTCTTGCCTCGCGATGGCGTCCTTCCACCCTCCAATATTCCGCTTGATCTCGTACCAAAATATTTCGAGTTAATGGATAAGTGCAATGCGAGCCCTGATACGGTTCGTGTTAATCCTACGTGTCATCCATAGACGCATTCTCACAGGAACAATCAGTACATGGGAGTCCTTTACGAAGGTGGCGCTGAAGTTGTCTTCAAATCCGGTGAATGTGTTCCAAGGATATTGAAAGGGCATAAAGGTCAGCTGGCGGTGCTGTGCAAGACGGCAATGTGTAACTTCTATACGTGGGTACTCTTTTCCGACTTCTCATCGAACTGGAATGTCCTCATAAGATTCCTTTGTCCTCCGCAGGATGCATGACTGCACTGGGGGCCCAATGCTGCCCGCCCCCTTTCCATTTTTACCAGGCGAGCCAGTCCCCGGCCCCTTGGATCTCACCCAACTCCTTGTGGGGACAGGCGTCAAGTGCCAAATAGTTTAAATCGAATTCAAAGAACCTCCTTCTCAACGGTCATATATTCGCAAGGCTCGTTCTTTGATTTGACATTCCTTGTGGTACATCGGTATTTTTCTCAGGCTGACCCCTCACATTCTTTTGCTTACTATCTTGTTCCTTACTGATTTTTCGCTACATGATACGCCCCTTCGTGCCGCGTTCCTTATAATTATTTCATTAATTAATTATCCCGTCGATTATACCCTTGGTTAGAGTATCGCTACGGTATCTCTATAGTCCTGTGACGAATTCTACATAGTTGACCCAGTGTGCAAAGATACTTATACTTCGAATGAAGGAGATTTCGTAGTCATGTTGCCTATTACGCCCACATGGCCTTGAATTTTTCCTGGAATTCCTTCAAGCAGACGACATTGTAAGCACTCCAATCCGAATCCGACAATCCTTCCTGCCTAGGACCATTTGCCGTTTCTTCGTCAACCCGAGTCGCTTGTACAATTATCTTGACGATTTGGATCTTTCCGTCGCCTACATTCCTTTCGGAAAGTCGAAGTTCTCGGACGTTAAGGCCGTCGTCCCGAAGGAGAAAAGGATGCCTCTATGTATATCTTTATATGTATCTTGTTCAAACGTACCTTGAAATTCCAAGCCTCTTTTTCAAATTCCTCGTAGCTTTCCTTTTTATATCGGTGGTCAAACTCTGGGTGTCAGTGGGGTCAAAGCTGCCAAGACACGGATCCGAATCCACAGTCTACTGCCCATGGGTCCGATGCACTCTTCTTGGTGGATTTCAAAGTTACCTAACAATTTTCTGACACAGTCGCTCACCTCTATAACGTCGACTCGGAGCGACTGTGAACACATAAAATGTGTTGTCTGTCTACATATGTGCAATCCCTGCCGCTTGCCCAAATATAGTTAGTTACCTTTGGCATCACTAATCGCGAACTCATGGCTTCCTTTCAGTCAGGGGATGTCTTCTCTTCGGGATCGTGCACTATGAAAACTTGCTTCCAATGCACGGTAAATTCAGTGTCGAGTGCCCACAAGCTACATTGGTCCACAGTTTCAACTTTCAAATTACAGCGATGAAATCCTTATCCTTTTCTACCTCCAGCTTTGGCACCTTGACTTCCCTCTTCCTTGCATTCCTCAACTTGGCAATCCTCTCCAGTTACAGTGGATCTGTCCAAGCAGCCGTCTTGCCTCGCGACGGCATCATACCACCCTCCCACATCCCGCTTAATCTCGTACCAAAGTATTTCAAGTTAATGGATAAGTGTAACGCGGGTGGCCCTGATGCGGTGCGTGGTGTTAATTCCAAGTGTCATCCATAGATGCCTTCTCATGGGACTTATCAGTACATGGGAGTCCTTTACGAAGATGACATTGAAATTGTCGCCAAATCCGGTGAATGTGTCCAAAGGACATTGGATGGCAAACATAAACCTCAGCTGGTGGTAATATGCAAGACGGCGATGTGTAACTACTATTCGTGGGTACCCTCTTCCGACTTCCCATCGAAATAGAATGTCCTCACAAGCTCTCTTCGTCTTCCGCAGGGTGGATGACTGCACTGGGGGCCCCATGCTGCCCGTCCCCCTTCCATTTGTACCTGGCGAGCCAGTCCCCAACGCCTTCGATACCACGCAACTCTTTGTGGGGGCAGCCGGCAAGTGCCAAGTAGTTTAAATCGAAATCAAAAACCTCCTTCTCAAGGATCATATATTGGGAAGCCTGTTCTTTGATTTGACCATTCCTTGTAGCGCATCGATATTTTCCCGACCCCTCACATTCTTTTTCTTATCTTATCCTACCACGCTCCTTACTGATTCTTCGCTACATGATACCCCCTTTGTACCACATTCCTTATTGTTGACTTATTCATTGATTAATTATCCCGTTGATTATACCCTCGCAGTTTCGCTATAGCGCTATAACGAATTCTACATAGTTGACCCAACGCTCAAAAACCTACTTATTCGAGTGAAAAAGATGAATCACATGGCCTATATATTAAGCCCACATGGCCTTGAACTTCTCCTGGAACTCCTGGCAGACCTGCGTTACAACATTGTAAACATTCCAATCCGAATCCGACAACCCTTCCTGCCTCGAAGCATCTGACGTATGCTCAGCACTTTCTTCGCCATTTTCAACGTCGATATCCACCTCTTCTATATCATCAACAGGATCAAGCAGCCCCTCGTCTGATGAGAAAGGCTCAGTCTTGGAATCCTTTGAGGCATGCGTGAGCAACTGTTTCAATGCTGCTTCGACTGTGTGGAGGGTCAAGTTGAAATCCTCAAGGAGATACCAAACATCTCCTCGTCGAATGCCATTGGCTATCGCCAGCGTCTCAACTTGCCCGTGAGTATAAAAGTCGAGGATATACGCGTTAAGCCGGTGCTCGAGAGTATCGGTGTCGTTAGTGATAGTGAAGTGTGACATGGACGGTATCGCATGTTCATTGAGATTCAGACCAGCCCGTGCAGTACGGGTCAACTCTGAAACGCTGCTAAACACATCGCCGTGTCCAGAGTTGGCAATGAAAACAGAGCGCGTGATAACTGGCGTTGCGTTCGTTTGGAGGTGAGCATAGAACTGGGCCGTTTCAGCACCCCGATGAGTGTTGTTTCCACGGACCGGTAGTTTGCTGAGCGGTAATATATCTTCCTGTCCAATCGCGTTTTCCAAGTTGTTCGCAAAAGCCGATACGTAACTCGAAAAAATCTGCAATATCTCCTTATCATGGACCAGCAAGGCTTGCCGGGCGCTTTCCGGTAAAGGTGGGAGAACGACCATGGAAGGATACTTGGATTTTAGCTCTTTGATGTTTTCCCCCCTGGCGAATATTCTGGACATGTATCGTCGACCGAAGAGATTAGCCATGATGATCATAAATTCTCTCTTTGCAGACTCCAAGTCGGATCGATTACAAATTTCATGGAGAACGCCAGATCGCATAAGCGCCACAAGTGCAAAATTGCTAGGCTCAGTGTACTGTAAAAAGGATAATTAATACGTGAGAAATCATCGGCCAACGACCTCACTCACGTAGAGATGAGCGACAATATTGAAGAGATTGATTGGCTTTCCTTCTTTGTCAAGCAGGCGACTGCGCCTAAGATATTCGATGCTGAAGCGTACATGGTGCAGGAGTCGGTCATGACCAGCGTCCGAGTTAGCGGTGATTTGTGGAAGGTCGATGACGCTTTTAAGCGCTCGCACTGCGACGTCGGCATTGTTTGACCCGTCGAGAAGACTAAACAGTCGTAGAATCATGGTCGATGTCAGCGGGAAATTTCCTCCAAGGGTAGGAAGCCTCGATAAAACAAGCCGTCGTACGCGATCCAACGGTATTCCGTAGAAGACGACTTTTCCCATGAGATCGTAGCCACGACGACCAGCGCGACCGGCACATTGCCTGTACTGTAGGTAGGTAATCTCTTTAGATTGATACTTTTATGTTACCAATAACACCTGGGTCTCACCATCAGTGCAGTCAAATATGGCGAGTCTCCACAGAAAACTGCGGTCTTGGCCGGGGCATTAATCCCCAAAGCGAGTGTCCCTGGTTAGGACGCAAGTTAGTGGGAGTTTGCAACGAGGATGTCGAATGTAGAATCGACTGACCAGTTGCAATTACAACCCGTATGAATCCCTGCCGAAACAAACTCTCGCATAACAATCAGGTGTTGCCCATTCAGATAGAAACTAGGACTCACCTTTCAACCAAACTCCTGTAATGCTTGTTCATGCCTGCGTGATGGACAGCGATACCCCGTCTTAAGCCCGCAATTTCCCATGAGGGAATATTAGTCCATGCCATGGCTTCAATGTCCCGCCGGAGATCTGACTTTGAATATGCAGAGCGTTGCCCAACGAACGAGAATTGCGGAGACGGTTCATTCGGATTAGAGAATCTCTCCCAAGATGCTTCAGGGGCGTCCCGGGGATCACCTTTGTCCTTATCCGATTTTCTTAACTTTTTAAGTTGTGCGGCAGCACGCTCTCGTGCAGGAGCAGCCGCTTTCCATTCCTCCCATTGTTTGAGCTTGCGATTCCATTCTGGGCTCTGCCGACGCCATTCTTTCTCTGATATCCTGAGCTGGGATACCAATTGCATCAGCAGGATCTCGCAATCTGACCTATCAAAGCTGAACAAGATCGCAGGCTAAACACATGCGTAAGAAATAACTCTCGATAAATAGAGGAATAAACCCACGAGATAGTTTTTGGAATGAAGATCCGCCAGAAGGCCCAAGAGATCATGCCTGAACGCGACACGTGTAACCGGTTTTTTTGAGTTTTCTGCCCATTTCACCAGCCGAGGGTCCTGAAGTGAGTCGATAACCTCTCCGAGGGGCGTCGTGAGATCTCGAGGATCGGACACTTTAAGGAGATCCTGTAAGACGGACTTTAGCCGAGATTCATATCGTAAAACCTCCTTCTGCCTCAGTAGGGCAGGAATGTCGGCGAAGAAAGTGGTTCGTTTGAGGGATTCGAGGTTGCAGTTTATTCGGTCCTTGGCCTTGTATAGAGCACCAAACAGGGTCAGTGTATCTCTCGCTTCCAAGGAAAGATCACTCGGAAGTGTCCTTGCACCGAATGAGAGGGGGCTGATGGGATGGAGAAATCTAGTACGGATACTCGGGCAATGGTCTTCTAGGCTCTTAAAGGTCGCATGGCCATCGATGATATGGAAGTTCTTCCGAAGATGGGAGTGTCGATGTTCGTGTTGAATAAAGTCATACCCGAAGCCATATGCCTTCTGGACGTCCGATAGGTAATCACTGAATTGCTTAGGTGCGCCAATCGTCACCGATAGACCACTGTGATAATATGGTATGTTCAACGCGCGAGCAATAAGCGACGAAAAATCGGCGTACATAATCGAGGAAGGGGCAAATAGTAGATTCTGTTCCCAGACTGCGCCTCCTTCTTGCTGACCTATGGAATGAATCTGATCCAACACGATGCTAAAGTGTAACAATTTAAAATAATCACAATAAGAATAAGAATAAACATACCGCTTGATTCTTGGTGTCCAGCTTCTCGCCAAGGGAGGAGAACGGAGCATCGTTGCCAACACTGTCACGAGGATTTGGCAATTCTGCGGCTCATGAATGCAAAAATGTCGCGTATGGATAGCCCAGCAACTTTCTAAGTAAGATTATAAGTATTCTTTAGTCGAAATCATCCAATAAGGAAGCGTGACTTACTCTCTTTCAGATTCCTACTGAATCGAGCATATACCTCACCGGCGATCTGTGTTACAAGCGCCTTGGTCTGAGCGATGTAAACCATACCATCATCAAACTCCCTCAAGACTTTCTCCATAGCGTAATAAGAATTGAACGTCTTCCCAGCACTTGTTGGGGCTGTGGCGGGTGTAATTGAATCAAACACAATAAGCGTTGTATGAGCAAGTAAAGAGACTTACCAACGACCAGCAGTGATTTATTTGGATCGTATCATCTAACACTCTACGCTGCCAAGCATCTGGTTCGAAGGAAATTCGTCGATCTGGGGAACTGTCCATGCTTCGGTCCATAAACTGCCCAAAGAACAGAAGCTGCCAGATCATGGGATGCTCCGTTATCGCCATAATGGTTGTTTGGTGAGCGAAACGAGGAGACGGCGGTGATGCCAAACTTGATATGTCTTGAGGAATTATACGGCAAGTTCGTCCATTAGGGTAAGCTCCGCGGCGAGAAGAGGCAATAAAACGCCTTTCGGGGTGGTATCAGAAGTGGAGGAAGCGAGGAGAAAGGTAAGGGTTTCGTAGCGATATTGCCTAAGAATCATGATATGAGTTGATTGTGAGAGCAACGTCGTTGTCGACGGATGACTTACCAGCCAGAAGACCGGGCCCAACAAAGTCGTAATAAGTGTTCGCCTCGCCACCACCCGGTAGCGCGTCCACCTTGCGCACCCACTTTGCCATGACCCCCGCCGCCGGCACTCGAACCTCGATAGTCTGTGGGGACACCTCGTTTTCGTTGATTGATGCTGCTGCTGGCTAGTTGGCAGAGCCGATACGTACGCCTTTGACGGAAGCTTGACATCGATCCGGGCCTGGTGGGATACCGGGGTAGTCTGTGAGACAACAAAGTCGTCAGTACATCATACTTGGGCAGAACTCGATACCAAGAGATACATACCAGGCAGAATAATGTGCTGGGTTTTGGCGGATTATAGTTTCAGTCAATTCCATAACCCTTGAACTTTTCTCCCCTGCTTTTACGATTGCTCGGAAATCATTCGTAGTATCTTTGTCTGCATACAGGGCGATGTTCAATAAATCGGCGTCTCGGGGTTCGCAACAACCCAAACACTCACATTCTTCTGTGTAAAATATCGGCGCAATTGGGTTAAAATCTTCATACTGTTCGATAGGCTGAACATCTGCCCATTCTGGACGCTCGGTGAAAAGAGGTACGTTGTCGGGATTCGATAGCGGCATGGCGAGGGGATTCGAGTCGATTCAAAGTTCTGCACTCCAAGTCGCTCAATGACAAGCAGATCAGAGGAAAGTATGAGCAAGAGTGCAATATATGAGACCTCGTGAGTTCTGGGATGGTTCGATAAGTTAGTGTCGATGTCTCGCGAAACAAAAGAAACGAGGTCATCACCTGTCATCACCAGTAAACCGGCCCGTGAATACCGTCCGTATCCCTTCGACAATTTCTTCTCCTCTCTCACTGTCAGGGAAAGGCCTGTTTCGACTCAAAAGAACTTGGGTACTACCTCGATGTTGGCTTTATAAAAACACATGACCCAAGCATAACTTCGTGCATCGCAACGCCTTTTGCTGGTGGCCGTGTCCTAGAGACTGGGGATGAAGAAAATTTCCGGGTGGTGCATGGCAAAGGTGAGCCACATTGTAACTGGATCCATTGAATTTCTATCCTGACTGTTTGAGATGAGCAGTTCCCAAAATTGTTGTTTTCACTCGATATGATTACTTCGCGAATGCAAAGGAATACGACCTGCGCAAAAGTGGAATATAGAGGACTGAAGACGAAATGCAATCTCTCGCGAAATATAATAATGCGGACAAATCGTTCGATAGAGACTATATAACACCAATGAAGGGAGTATACCCTATGTGCGTGTCTCAAGTGAAGGCTGATCCCATCTTCTACACTCATTCTCTGACTTGCAGTTTCGATAGTTAAACCACGATACGAAGAAACCCTGCAAAACCTTGACAAGGCCACTCTCCACCACTTTAATAATGGAGAATATCCCTCGACGCATGTCGATCCTATCAATCAGTCCAAGCAACCAAAGCGCCTTTCCAGGTTTCAGAGTTCCTTTTTTCCCCTAGTCTTCAAAGAAGGCAGTCTGCGAGCCCACCAATCCCATCGACATTGAATCGACATTGACACTGCCATTCCTGTGGTTGTCATATTTTCAATGGCATAGCGAATCGATCTCGTCACAAATATTCGGGATCGGTGAGGTCAGTTCTGCTACTGCTTCTGTAACCGGAAAATGCTAATGAAATTGCAGCGTTGGTCATAAGGCTGGGTCATAAACTTACAGTCCATTTACATGACTCAGATGCCTTGCTGTAGAATACCGTAGAGATCTTGCATCAGAAACCAACTTCATCGGGAAAGACTTCTGGCGGTGTCTTCATCACGACGATATCGTCGTCATCTGGCTAGGCCGCAAGGCCCTTCGC
>Ga0307517_10014542_pt1 | contig 10562 bp, 15 predicted proteins | sample 23_EM_MG_FD_194515 | JGI IMG/M metagenome (GOLD analysis project Ga0307517, IMG submission 194515) | Populus trichocarpa ectomycorrhiza microbial communities from riparian zone in the Pacific Northwest, United States - 23_EM | ecosystem: Host-associated > Plants > Roots > Unclassified | place...
TGTTTCGGGTTGTTCTGCACCACTGTAGTCGAGGCATTACTATTTGAAATAGTGTATTGGGCCATCCAGGGGAAGTATGTATTTTAAATTGCGTTCGCCTTGATTACGATCTGACCCTCTACTAGGCGCAGTTCCTCGCACACCTGCACGTAAGTTATGCGGCGGTCGGTTTCAGCAAGTGAAGTTACTGAGAAAACATACTACAGAGATCGCTCCAGTCCCAATAATGAAGTCAAGCCATTTCCACAGCTATCCGACCAGTTTGATATCGGGGAAACCTTTCGTCGCGACTGGCAATTTACTTTCTCCTATGCTTCAAGATCAAGCGAAAGTATTTTAGGTGCATTGCAATGGCTGCGCAGATTCTTGGCACGCTTTGAAAAGGTCGATATGGATGTCGATTGGGTTGTTGCTGAGATGATAGATTGGTTGAAGGTGTGTGCTCGTACTGTTGTGATTCAAGAAAGTTCAAGGAATTCTAATTATTGCGAAGAATCAAACAGCTGATCTTCAACCACAAGATGAGGTGATTACTTGGATGGAAGGCGCATACACCGAAGTCGAAAGAGTTCTAGCAAGGCAGAAGGATTGGGAGGCGCAATGATCTGCGGAATGAGCAATCGGTGTATCCTCGAGGCGGCCTTTTGCCCACCACCATAAAGCAGGGAGTTTCTTGAGCGGTAGACAGTTTAAGACCTGAGAAATATAATCAAAGACGTACGTTCTATTTCGTAGTGCAGGTATACATATCTGAGTCTGTAGAATTCTCGTTTGTGAATTGCTACATGAATTGAAGAGGGAATCAACAAACACCGAGTAGGCACCATCCAAAAACTTGTGTAGGATGTAAAGGGCTCCAATAGGATGTTTATACAGTAAAACAAAAGTGTCCATGTGAATACAGCGTGGAGCCAATGTCCGACTGTCCATGCCCAGCTACCCATCGAGCTCGAGCATAACCAAGAAACAGTCTACATAGAGTACGTACTTATATACTATAGCTATGCGGACCAGCCGCGCTTACATCGACAATTAAAGGTATCTTGAATCATTATCCGACACGCGAATCACCATTTACCACACCCCAACGAACTTCCCAGCGATGAACACCACACCCGTCGCACTGGCGCCTAAGAGCGCCCACACGCCAGTATCCCACACAATACGCTTCTTGAACTGTTTCCTCTGCAACGCCCTCTCCTTCCGGAGGAGTAACTCGTCATGTATCGTACGCGGACTCACGCCAGTAGAGTTGTCCGGATCACCCGACGGAGAGGGCGTATGGAGTAATGGTGTGCGAGGCTGAACGACGATGGCCAAAGGGCGTTTGAAGAAGTGTGTTACGATGTGTACGAAGGCCGGAATGAAGTAGGTGCTGGTGAGAGCCATCAAGAGCATGATGACCGTGAGCAAGGCAAAGAATCCTGAGGAGGAAAGGTAGGATTCTGTTCTTCGCGCCTTGTCATGAGGGTAATTGCTAGGCGGGATGACGGAGAGGAGAACAACGACGACGATGATGAGCACCCGTGAAACGTTGAACTTGACGGATCGCAGGGAAGGAATGGGCAGGGGCGGGGTTGTAACGATGAGTGGTGGGATGCCCAGGATGACGGTGGTGGAAGATAAGATACAACGAACAGACTGCAGCTGGACCGAGGGGAGGGTGACTTGGGATGGCAGCGGAAGAGGTAATGATGGAATATTGTTGAAAACAGGGACGGCATTTATTGATGGTGTGGGGGAAACCGAGGTAGAGGTCGGTGAGGCAATGGCAGGTGGTGTAGATTCCGACGGTGGAACCTGTGAGACGGGGGACTAAATTACATGAACACAAGGAAGGAATAGGACGGTGATTAACTTACAGCAGCGGAATGTTTGGGAAATGCCGAGAAGATTACAGATGGAAGGAGCAATAAAATGGCTGTGGTGACAGAGAGTAAGGATATGATTCTAAAAGAGCGCGATCGAGGGGTTTTAGTCGTTGACATGGGGGGAGAACTCCTTTTGAGAGAGGCGTAAAGAGGAAGGGTGGAGTTTGAGCAGAACGCAAAGGCGGTGGTGGCTGCAGGGAAATTCAACAAGACAGAAGATATATTGCTGAGAAACGCACCAATTCCTTGCCACATAAATCCTCCACCTAGCCAGCTCGAGTGGGTCTCGAGTAAATCGTGGGTATAAGCGTATACTGTACAACCAAGCCAGGCGACGTAGGTAGCGATAGAAAGCCATGTAATATACACGGTGCGTCTGGAGTTAAGGGATCGAGCATAGGAGAGATAGGCCACCAGGACACTAACAACCATGGTCGAGATGGAATACGAGAGACCATGATGATGCTTCCAAGAGAGCAACGGATGTAGTGAATACATTGAATCTAAACAAAATGAATTTGAACTGTTTTTTGAAAACTAGAGAACGCTCACAGCGGAGATAAGCAATGGCAACCAATGTACTAATAGTCCCTGTTCCAAGCCGGACAAGTATTCGTATAAAAGATCGCCGACGCTCCTTTCCACGCCCCTTGGCGAAAGTATCCAGCAGAACCTCCGTCATGTCCGCTTTCCGTAGGTATCGTGCAAGCATGTACCATATCTGTCTCGCGAATGCCGAGGCCAATGCAGAAATAAGGAGCGCGGGCAAACCGAATTTGAGAGGGAGAGACGAATTTGGTAGATCCGTAGCACCGAGCTTGAGATACGGCGCAAGGAGATAGAGGAAGACGGTTGTCGATGGTAGCGTTGGGAATACGACAGAGCGCCGCACTTCGAAAATGGGACTAATGAGGTCGTCCTCTTCTCTGTCGTCCTCGTCGTCGGTGAAGTCTAGCGGGCTGGGTGGCTCATCCTGATCGTGAACCAAAATTAGTGCCGCTGAAGAATCAAGAGCTGTGATAGGTGAACCGGCATCGTCGCTATCGGATTCCGCAGAGCTCATCTGTCGAGCATGATGACTCCCCGACGCAAACGACATGGTGAGTGTTGGAGGTTTTCGATTGGCGACAACATCAGCCATGAGAACGTTGTAGTCGAAGGCAGGTCTACATACAGCCGATAAATTGAACAAACAAAGCGTGCCTTTGTAAGCGGCTCCACCGGCAACTCCCGCTTATTTCAATCAGGACGCTTTGGAAAATTATACGGTGACAACTTTTGAAACAGGGACATTATTGAGCATGTACTGCAATGTAGAGATAGAGAAAAAAGGACATGACAGCGCCATTCGCCTTAGCATAATCAGCCTCTTAACCTCAGAGCTAACCCTTTCCCAAAGCAGATCCCGGCGTTCAATGGTCTATATCAAGTTTCAACACAACGCAGGGATCTATTTTGGTTCAAGGGACCAAAATGTTCTAGAAATATACTATACCCTTATGTTTAGATCCTCAAGCTCGACTGCTCGACGGCGCAAGGCCTTGCTCCAACGCCTCGTCGTCCGATACAGCAAGATGAACGGGTTGGTTGATTCCCGCCTTCGTTTTCTCCTTTGTCAGCTATATGCATTTGTTAGCGAGCTCGTGGTGCAGGTGTTGTACAGCTTTGAAGAACGTACCACGATGTAAAGCGCAGAGGCAACGATCATCAAAGTGCCAACCACCGAGAGGAAAGTCGGAAGGGTGTGGAACACTATGCGTTCGAGCATAGTTGCGAAAATGATCTTGCTATATATGGCCAATGTACCACGGCTGGCCGTTTCCCGTTGAAGTCCCATGGTGAGTAAAATCTATATATCATGGTTTCTCAGTTATCCGAAAAGGCCGAAGCTACAATTCCCATCACCTGCGCCAGGAAACCAAATATGCCAATCATCGCAAGAAGTGATAGCCACTCGAGGCGGGTGGGTATAATGAGTTTCGTCTCGGTGGCAATCATTCTAATTGACGAGTCAGCCACTGATAAAACCCTGGCTGCTATTATTGTTTACCCAACTGAAGCCATCAGGACGGAGATTGTGGAAAAAGAAACCATTGCATGCATGGGGTGTGCACGCTTACCGATGGCGCGAATTGATGTGACTGCAATGGCAAGGTGAGCGAGACCAGACGAATGAATATATAAATCAGGATGTTTACACGCCAGAGTAGCCCCGAGGACACCAATTAATGAGACCCTGTGCGTAGAGGTGTAATCAACCAAGTCCACAGCTTGAACAGTATAAACGACTTACACTACGGCCTTCATTCTATCAGAGGTGGCCGCTTTATCAGCGTCCAGAGGGACGGTGTTCGATCCGGGGCTTCCGAAAAGGGCGGCAGGGCGCGCAATCAGCACAACCCCAGCAAAACTGACAACTTGAATTCAGGGCCGACTGGGATGAGGAATCTCAATTGTCAGCAGCGTAATAGAATCGCTTACAACCGGCCATGGCTTCCCGAAGCTTGAAACTCTCTCCCAGGAAGATAGCCCCAGAAATGGCTGTGCAAGTCGGGGCGAAGAAGGTCAAGACAGTAGCGTCTGAGAGGGACAAGTATTGAAGGGAATAGTAAATCCCAAATATCCCAACGGAACTGGATGAATGAATACATGTTGTGAATTCCCGTTGAAATAATCCTCGATGAAGAATGCGCACCCTCCAACGCCTCTTAGCACTAACAAGATGCGAACTCCTTTAGGCCCTATAAATGGGTCGGGTATTTTTGCGACGAACCTATTCAAAGGATATGAGCACGAGGCTGAGAAATGTTCAAGAGCGTACGCACATGTATATCATACAACCGATGTAAGTGATTGACATCCGAATGATCATGAGCTTGTGAGGCAATGTCAGAACATTGCACCACTGTTCTTGGGGTTGAAGCGCACCTGGAAAGTTGTCACCGGAGGCTCAACCTTCTGCAGAATCTTCGCAGCGGCCTCCATCATGGCGAAGAAGGCTTCAGAGGCCACGATTAGCAGGAGTCCAGTGTTCCTCTCAGCGACCTCCCGAGCGGCCTTTAGGAAGACTTGCAGTCTAGACAATTTTTCGATAACTTCGCCTGTGTTTTGTGCGAGAAGTGGTTCTCGCTCGCCAGCGTTCGGGACATCTCGAGAGTAGCTTACTCCCGTCGGCTTCATAGTCGCTGCAGCGGACCCATTCCCAGATGACATGGTCCAAGTCGAGGGAGATAAGGAAGAGGAAGGTGATCCTTGAGATTGCGGAGATTGGGTTTCCTTTTCGGGATTTATCCCCCTATCTCAATCGATCGCACTCGCGTCGTCGATGAAGTCTAGCGGGCTGGGTGGCTCATCTTGATCGTGAACCAAAATTTGTGCCACTGAAGAATCAAGGGCTGAGATAGCTGAACCGGCATCGTCGCTATCGGAGTCCGCAGAGCTCATTGGGCAACTGCCGCTGTCAAGACTTATTGTCAGGACACTAACGAACTCCGTCTATATCATTGTCAACATGCAATGCAAGCATCTATTTTCGACGCGTTCAAGGTACGAAAGTGTTCTAGAATTATACCATACCCTTATGCTCAGATCCTCAAGCTCGACTGCTCGACGGAGCAAGGCCTTGCTCCAAGGCCTCGTCATCAGATGCAGGAAGATGAGCAGGTTTCTTAACTGTCGCCCTGGTTTTCTCATTTGTCAGCTACATGCACCTGTTAGCGAGTTCATGATGCGGGTATTTGTCAAAAACATACAACGATATAAATCGCAGAGCCGACAATCATCAAAGCGCCAACCACCGAGAAGAAAGTCGGAAAGGTGTGGAACACTATTTGCTCAAGCATAGTCGCGAAGATGATCTTGCTATATATAGCCAGTGTACCCCGGCTGGCCGTTTCGCGTTGAAGTCCCATGGTGAGTAAAAACTACATATCGTGGTCTCTTATTGCCTGAAAAGACCGAAGCTGCAATGTCCGTCACCTGCGCCAGGAAACCAAATATGCCAATCATTGCAAGAAGTGAGAGCCACTCGAACCGGGTGGGTATAATGACTTTTGTCTTTGTAACAATCATACTAATTGACGAGTCAGTGACCGATAAAACCCTGGCTGCTATTATTGTTTACCCAACTGAAGCCATCAGGACAGAGATTGTGGAAAAAGAAACCATTGCGTGCATGAGGTGTGCACGCTTACCGATGGCGCGAATTGATGTAACTGCAACGGTAAGGTGAGCGAGACCAGACGAACGAATATATAAATCAGGATGTTTACATGCCAGAGTAGCCCCGAGAACACCAATTAACGAAACCCTGTGCGTAGAGGTGTAATCAACGAAGTCCGTGGCTTGACCAGCTCATGTATGACTTACCCTACGGCCTTCATTCTAACAGAGGTGGCCACTTTATCAGCATCCAAAGGGACGGTGTTTGATCCAAGGCTTCCGAAAAGGGCGGCAGGGCGCGCAATCAGCACAACCCCGGCAAAACTGACAACTAGAATTCACGGCCGACTAAGAAATCTCAATTGTCAGCAGCGTAATAGAGTTGCTTACAACCGGCCATTGCTTCCCGAAGCTCGAAACTCTCTCCCAGGAAGATAGCCCCAGAAATGGCTGTGCAAGTCGGGGCGAAGAAGGTCAAGACAGTAGCGTCTGAGAGGGACAAGTATTGAAGGGAATAGTAACTTCCAAATACTCCAACGGAGCTGGATCAATGAATACATGATGTGAATTACTGTCGAAAGAATCCTCGATGAAAAATGCGCACCCTCCAACGCCTCTTAGCACTAACAAGATGCGAACTCCTTTGGGTCCTATAATTGGGTCGGGTATCTTTGCGATGAACCTATTTAAGGGATGCGAACACAAGGCGTCGCAATATTTGAGAGCGTACGCACATGTATATCATACAACCGATGTAAGTGATTGACATCCGAATGATCATGAGCTTGTGAGGCAATGTCAGAACATTGCACCACTGTTATTGGGGTTTGAAACGCACCTGGAAAGTTGTCACTGGAGGCTCGACCTTCTGCAGAATCTTCACAGCAGCTTCCATCATGGCGAAGAAGGCCGCCGAAGCCACGATTAGCAGGAGTCCAGTGTTCCTCTCAGCGACCTCCCGAGCACCCTTTAGGAAAACTTGCAGTCTAGACAATTGTTCGATAACTTCGCCTGTGTTTTGTGCGAGAAGTGGTTCTCGTTCGCCAGCGTTCGGGACATCTCGAGAATAGCTCACTCCCGTCGACTTCATAGTCGCTGCAGCGGACCCATTCCCAGACGACATGATCCAGTCGTGGGAGAGGAGGAAGAGGAAGGTGGTCGACGTGATCCTTGTTCAAACTTCAGATTACGGGATCAAGTTTTCTTTTCGGCTCCCCTATCTTGGGTCAATCTAGCGGACTGGGTGGCTGCATCTTGATCGTGAACCAAAATTAGTGCCGCTGAAGAATCAAGGGCTGAGATAGGTGAACCGGCATCGTCGCTATCGGAGCTCGCAGAGTTGATTGGGCAACGCGACTGCCAAAACTTATTTTTAGGGCGCCAACAGGACGCTTGAAAAATTATATGGTGACGAACAGAGACAATCGGTATTTGACGAGGTCAATCCTGGTCAATCGCAACATTCGGACATCGACGAGTCTGGCAATTCGAGTGATGTTCTTGAGACAGACGAGACGAACGGGAATCTATTGCGACTGCCAACAGTCCTTCGGGCCAGATCCTGCAGGTAGAATAATGCAGTGAGAATATTTCATAGCGCCTATAGGAGGATGAATATAATACAATAGAGTGTAGATAGTCGACCCAGCAGCAGTGTCGTGTGAAAATCCTTGTCCTGGAATCCAGTATTGCTCATGAGGCTGCAGCCTAAATCACAGAGTCTAACGAGTGTTGACTCTTGCTAAAATCGTCATCGAAGTGGACATGCCGTTCTGATTTATCGAGGTGGGGATCATCACCTTCCTCACGACGGTGGGCATCAAGAAGGCCTTCCTCGGCTGCCTCTTGTGGTATATGTTGGGGGTGTATTGACTTGGTATTCGTCTTTGTTTCTCTCTCTTTAGTCAGCTATAATAATATGGTCGACATTAGTGACGTATATGACCTGAGGGAATGAGGCTTGTTTACAACAACATAGATCGCCGAGCTAATAATTAAAAGCGTTCCGATCACCGAAAGAGCAGTGGGAACAGAGTGGAAGAATATTCTCTCTAATATCGTTGCAAAAACAATCTGGCCACAGGTAAGAACAAGGTCAGTATTATCGAACGATCGTCTGAGCAAGCTGGCCGTACTTGGGTGTAAACTGCCATGGTTCCTCTTCCAGCGGTCTCTCGTTGTAGGCCCATCGTCAGAAGCACCTCCACAAGATGAAAAGAGTTTTCCAATTTCAGTTTGTGTTGAAGAGGAAATGACGACACGTACCTGGGCAATGAACCCAAAGATACCTATCATAGCCAGCAATGCCAACCACTCTAAGCGAGTGGGAATGATAACTGGAGTTTTCGTGACAATCATTCTATGACCGAATTTTTTTTTCAAGCATTTTCGAATTGTTATGGAGCTCACCCTGTGATAGAAATAATCACGCATAAAGTGGAAAAAAAGTCAAAGAATGAAGAGGATGCGGTCGCTTCCCAATGGCACGAATAGTAGTGACTGCAATGCGAAGAAATAAACCCAACTCATAGATCAGATAACACAAAAGGATTGGACATACAAGCCCCCGACGCTCCTAACACCCCAACTAAAGCAACCCTAATATCGAAGATACTGTGAGCTAGGGACAGAAAACGAAAGGTCGAAGGCCAGTACATACCCAACGGCAATGAGCCGATCTCTCGGGGTTCCTTTCTCCGCACTGTCCATTGAAGTAGGGCCTCCGTCGCCAACTTGTGCCTTACCGAAGAGGGCCGTTGGGCGAGCAATCAGGATTACTCCTATGAGACTGACAACTGGAAAAGTGAAATGATCAGCGACTCGGCGATTCCGAGTTGTAGAGTCAATGAAAGGGCACACATCCAGCTAGAGCTTCTTTCCGAGTAAAATCCTCCCCCAAGAGTAAAGACCCAGCGACCGCAGTGCACATTGGTGCGAGGAAGGTGAGGACGGTCGCATCGGAGAGGGTGAGATATTGGAGAGAATAATAGACGCCGAACAGACCAAAGAACCTTGGTTGGTTTATTAGATGAAAACGACATGGACTTAGGGCCAAGATCAATGGCTTACCCGACAAAACCTCGGGTCACCAGGAGAAGTCTAACGCCCTTCGGGCCCAGTATCGGGTCCGGTATATTCGTTAAAATCCTAGAATGATTCGGTGAGTTTAGAAATCGTCAACACGGTACGATAGCGCTGCAGTTGTTAATTACATGTAAGTTATACAACACACGTAAGTTATAGCCTGTCAAAAGAGAAACAATTAGACTTGGTCTGCAAATCGTTGGCAGTATGTACACGCACCATTCGAACTGCTACAAGCTGTTGTACAACAAAGGTACATCAGCATCGAGGACTCGAAAGCCCGAGAACTAGAAACCAAAAATAGAGAGAAACACACCTCTAAGGTTGGAACAGGAGGATCGATTCCATTCAGCTTTTTCACGGCAACGTTCACCAAAGAGAGAAATGCCTGCGAAGCTGCAACAAGTAGCAGCCCTGTATTGCTTTCCAACACTTCTCGTACCCTAACTTGCAAGGCCCGAATCCTCACAAGCCCACGAATACCGGGGATTCCTTCGTGCTCTTCTCCCCAGTCAGAATCTGCAACAGAGGACTCAAGGGTCGCGCTATGCAACGTTGAGGGAACCTGCTGATGCTGATCTCCAACAGCTGTATGAGGGATCGCAAAGTCGGCGTATTCAGGAGTCAGCGCCGTGTAGGCATTACGCGACGTCGAGATTGACATAGGTGTTGAAGGCATGAATGAGAGGGATTGCCTATCACAGAAAAGTAATCATCAGCGGTATATGTCATTATATGTCAAATTTTCTTTTTCTCCGTTCTGTGTCATCAACTCCAAGCAAATTGTTATCGATCATCTGCGGCATTACAACACACACTTGACAGGAACGTATGGCCGACTTTTCGGTTTCAACTTTGTCTCGGTTTGCCTCGGGTTGGACCGCAAGTTGGGCAACAGACACTTGCTTTTGGGTGGTTCACAGCAAAGTTGGAAATTTAAGCCTGTCCTAAAATAGATGCGTGGGAAATCGGAAGCGTTTCCGCAATATGACATAGATTGTGCCTCCTATCTTACAAGCTTACAGCACCAATTACGTCTTACACTGTATTATTGTCGACATGATTGACCGTCCCTTTCACGTTTACGCTGGATATTACGACGCGAATTGACAACCCTTATCCCGAATTGTCAGTACTCTTTAACCGTTCTCCACCTCATGATCAGCTCCCGGTCTCTAAAGTTCGCCTTCTCCTGGAATGCCGTTGACGTTTATTTTCGAGCATCGCACGCGGGCATGCCTTAGAGGGAATTCTCTAATATGGATCGGACTAACTCAAGACTCTCTGGAGATACATCTGTACTACAGGCAGAAGGAGTTTGCCCTGCTCTGAGCATTATTCCACGATGTGGTGTGTTCTACGTCCTGTCGGTTTACATCACGATTCACGATGGACAAACAACGAACAAGGAAGAAAGAGGAAACACTGTTGCGAGAACGAGAAAAA
>Ga0307517_10014543_pt1 | contig 10561 bp, 7 predicted proteins | sample 23_EM_MG_FD_194515 | JGI IMG/M metagenome (GOLD analysis project Ga0307517, IMG submission 194515) | Populus trichocarpa ectomycorrhiza microbial communities from riparian zone in the Pacific Northwest, United States - 23_EM | ecosystem: Host-associated > Plants > Roots > Unclassified | place...
TTGAGCTGTAGGAAAGCTGCCTCCGCCTCTTGACTCCATCTGAATTGCCCTTTCTTCAAGAGATTGGTTAATGGCTTTGCCAGCAGACCATAGTTGCGCACAAATTTTCGATAATAACCTGTAAGGCCTAGAAAACCACGTAAGTCTGAAATAGTGCTTGGCCTTGGCCAATTTACCATAGTTGTAATTTTGCTTGAATCAACCTTGACCCTTTTATTAGTCACAATGTGGCCAAGGTACTCGAGCTCTGACTGCCCAAATGTACACTTATTTGCCTTTACAAAAAATATATGTTGCCGCAGAATTTCAAAAACCTTTGTAACATGTTCAAGATGCATGGTCCAATTGGGGCTATAAATCAAAATATCATAAAAAAAAACTAATATGAATTGACGGAGATGAGGACGAAAATTAGAATTCATAATAGCTTGGAAAGTGGAAGGAGCATTGCAAAGACCAAAGGGCATGACCATATATTCGTAGTGGCCATTATGGGTACGGAAAGCAGTTTTGTGAGTGTCTTTTGGATTTACTCGTACTTGATGGTACCCCTCTCTTAAGTCTAATTTTGTAAAAAAGGCAGCTCCATAGAGCTCATCAAGCATGTCATCAATGGTAGGAATAGGAAATCGATCCTTAATGGTTACGCTATTGAAAGCTCTATAATCAGTACAAAAATGCCAGGTGCCATCTTTTGTTTTAACTAACAAAACAGGTGAAGAAAAGGGACTAGTACTTGGTTTTATAAGCCCCAATTTAAGCATGTCTTGAACTTGTTTTTCAATTTCAGTTTTTTGAAAATAGGCATACCTGTAGGGCCTCATATTAATAGGCTCAATACCTTCTTTAAGAGGAATGCAATGATCAACTTCACGAGATGGAGGTAACTGTGTGGGCTCATAAAAAATGTCCTCAAAGTGTTGATGATTTCCTTCATATTTGTTTGCATATTGGGTCGTTCCATCTTTTCTATGGATTGACAATACACTGTAAAAGTGGAACAGCCATGACAGACATCTTTAGTAATTGCTGTTAGTGAAGCAGGTTGTATAGCTTGGCTATTAGAACCATTTAATGTTTGAGCTTGATTCTTCCACCAAAAGTCCATTGTCAATTTTTTCCAATTACACACCACTGGTCCGAGTTGTTCAAGCCATTGTATACCAAGAACAAGATCAAGGCCTGTGATAGGTATTGAATAAAGGGTTAATGAAAATGGAATGTTTTGGAGAATAACCTGGACTTGTTCAAACCTTCCTTGGCACTTCATTCGATTGTCATCTGCCACCCTTACAGTGAAGGGTCCCATAGGAATAACAAGTAATTGAAGCTCCTCTGCTATTTTAGAATTGATGAAATTATAGGTAGACCCACTGTCGATGAGGACTGTTAGAGTGTGATTCCCAACTCGTCCTTCAATCCTCATGGTCCGTGGTGTGGACCAACCCGTGAGTGCATGGAGTGAAATTTCTGGCTCAGTGTTCTCCTCAGCTATGTCCTCTATTGGAATGTCATCAGTAACTTCTTTGCACATGACTCTGACAGGTTCACTAAGGCTTTCTAGTAATAACAGTTGCGGTCTTTGGCACTTATGTCCAGCAGTGAATTTGTCATTGCAATTAAAACAGAGCCCTTGTGCATGCCGTCTCTGCATTTCATCCCATGTTAGTCTTTTTATCGGAACTGGAAAACTAGATTTTGGTGGGGGAAGAGTCAATGGTGTGCGAGTTGATTGTGTTGGCTGTGTAAATTTCCCTTACCGTATTATTTGTTCATCCTTCATTCTAGCTAAACTGATAGCCTCTTTCAAAGTCCGTGGTTTGAACATCTAAATAGCATCAGAAATTTCTACTTTAAGTCCACTCATGAATGTGCCCACCAACGCCTTTTGAGTCCAACCATGAACTCGATTGCCCAACCTCTCAAATTCCTTCTGATAGTCCCTTAAGGAACCCACTTGTCTGATCTTTGATAATGCTTCATCAAAATCCTCACATTCTGTAGGCCCAAACCGTGCCCAAAGCTCTTCTTCAAATATCTCCCACGTGACAGTGCGTCCTTCTTCCTTGTAGGCTCGATGCAACCATTGCCACCATTGGTTGGCTTCTCCTTCCAAATGGAATAAGGCCAATGATACTTTTTGATTGTCAGCAGTCTCTTGATATTCAAAAAATTGGTCCACCCGATTGAACCATTCGGTTGGATCATCCCCAGAATATTGTGGAAAGTCTAACTTGGCCATTTTTTATGAGAAGACGTGGCATCAACACTCATTATCAGTTTTCTTCTTTCCCCCATCAGTGTCATCCTGATGTGTGCGTGAGAAGCCATCCCGATCGTTGTTGTGGTAACTTGAAGACGCCTTGGAAGCGATCATGGCCTCTGAAAGCTTGTTGATGGTTTCCTCCAGGCTGTGCAATCTGTTGATCATGGAATCTTCCAGTCGCTGTATGCCATCTTGGACTCCACCAAGTGCTGTCTCCAAAAGCTCAATTCGTTCTTTGTTTGTTGCCATTGCGCAAGCTCTGATACCAATTGATAAGGTCCCAGTCAAGAGTGATACACAATTGCAGAAATGCTAGGATTCTCTTAGGGTGAGAATTTACCACAATATTGTTTGGATAAAAATAATGCTATCCTTTTTATTCTTCTTCATACATATAAATAACTAAACCATAACAACTTTCAGCAAATCCCGCCGAAATGGGGATTTATTTTTTTAAAATAAAATGATCTTATTTTTCAGGCGACCTACCTAACCATGAGAAATTCATAGATTTCTCGGAAATGATATCATTGTAATGGCTAACTTACCAATGGTGAGGAATTAAGAGATTTTAAAAAATGGTCTCATTGCAATACGTGGTTGTGAGAAATTTAGAGATTTCTTGAAAACAGTCTCGTTGTAATCGGTGACCTGCTTAGTGGTGAGAAATTCAGGGATTTCTTGAAAACGATATCCTTGTAATGGATGACCTACCTAGTGATTAGAAATTCAAAGATTTCTTGAAAATTATCTCATTTTAATGGGTGACCTACTCGGTGGTGAGAAATTAAAAGATTTCTTGAAAATGATCTCATTATAATGGATAACTTACGTGGTTGTGAGAAATTCATATATTTCTTAAAAATGGTCTCATTGAATGAGAAACCTACCCGGTGGTGAGAAATTCAGGGATTTCTCGAAAATGGTCTTATTATAATAGGTGACCTACCCGATTGTGAGAAATTCAGATATTTCTTGAAAATTGTCTCATTATAATGGGAGACCTGCCCGATGGTGAGAAATTCAGGGATTTCTTGAAAATGGTTTCATTATAATAGATGGCCTGCTCGATGGTGATAAATTCAAGGATTTCTTGAAAATTATCTCATTGTAATGGGTGACTTGCTCGATGGCGATAAATTAAAGGAATTCTCGAAAATGGTCTCATTATAATGGGTGACCTACTAGATTATGAGAAATATAGAGATTTCTCAAAAATAATCTCATTGTAATAGGTGACCTACTCAATGGTGAGAAATTCAGAGATTTATCTAAAATGATTTTCAGAAGTGTTCTAAAATCTAGTTGTTCATAAAGAAGGTGCTTGTCTTCTAGTCTAAAAAGGATTAACTCACAATCATGAGTTATCCATACCTTCTAAAACTGGACTCTTAGATATCACGTCAAATCAATAATATCCTTACTAAATCTTTGACAACTCAAAATTTATTGGAAATTTGTTGGACTTTATTGAGGATTTTTTCTTATAAAATTCTACGCAAACTTTATACAATGCTTTAAATGTCATTCATGCATCTTTACCTAGTTTGAAATAGAGGCTCCATCTTCTGTCCATCCATCTTCCTGGTTTGATGGTAGGTGTAAACCTCTAGACAAAAATTTAAGAGGATAGTAAAGTAAATGCTATGAGAAAATAGTAAATTGAATATTTGAATTAAAAGATGACCTTAGATGTTGGTAATTTGAAATAAAATGTTCATGTATTAAGTTTAAAAATAAAAATATGAAAAATGATGGGAAAATAAAAAAGAAAGAAAAGCATATAAAAACCCGATGAAAGAGATAAATGAGGAAAGAAAGGTTTTGGAATATAATTTAATGAAATTTGATGTTGCTCAGTTTAAATTTGGTATTGACATGTGTTGGAATCTTGAAAATACTACCCAAAGAACACAAAAGGTATAAAAAAAAGACGTAGTTGGAATTAACAAAATTGTTTTCTATATATATGTTGTATGGCTAGCCATGGAGAATAGGAAAAGAGAGGAAGAGAGTTAATTATTTTTCTTTAGTTTGCTCTTAGAAAAAACTTTGAAAAACCTTAAGAAAACCAAAGATGGAGAGAAGCTCATTAGATTTTGTATGGAAAAATGTAAACTTTTGTATAACATAGGACTAAAGGAAGTAAGATCCCGACAAGTAATGAAAATTTGAGATGATGAGAAATAAATAAATGATGGAAGTGATAATAAAGGTAACGAGTAATGGAAATGATGACCTCAATAAATAAATTTAAAGGTATTGTTGAAGTTGAAAAAAGATTTATAAATTTTAGGTTCAAAATTTATAACATTGGCGAAATTGATAATGAATCTTGATAGATAAAAGAATAAAAAAAATTCAAAATAAATATGTTTGGAAATAAAAAATGGTGCTAGGGATTTAGTGGAATGATTAATAGTGTCCATACAAGGATTAAACAAGAGAATTTGGATTTTTTGGTGTCCAGTTTTAAGCTATCATGCATAACTCTTAATCTGATTGTTGGATCGGGATAAACTTTTATAAGGAATCTCCTAACATATTTTATACCTTAGGCTTAAATTTGAAGTCAGTTGAAGTTCGGGAGGGTTATGTGATATAGGTAAACAACCGATTATGTTTTACAAAAAGTCACATTGAGATATTTTAAATGTCAAATGCTCAAACCAAGCAAAAAAAAACAAATCCTCCGCTTAATAGGCTATAGCAGACGAGATTGGGAAGAAAGAGAGGCCATAATTTCCATTTTTCTTCATAAAAATAAGAGAGAAATATCAAAAATTGCTTGATGGGAAGGGATTTAATTGGGTTTTTAAAAGAAAAAAACCATTTAAGGGTTGTAGGGAGTGAAAATTGGTGAAAAGAAGACGTTTCAAATGAAAAACAAAAATTGAGAGTTAAGAGGAAAAAGAAGAGATATGAAGTATTGGCTTGGAAAATCCTCACAAAAACCATTATAGATCATAGGGTAAGTGATATTTGCCTTGAATTTTTTTGTGTTGTGGATGAACTTAAAAAGATGTTGAAATTTGAATTGTGTAGGTGTTAGGGTTTATGGAAGATGTAATGATAGAATGTATTCTTGTTGTTAATATTTTTTTGGATTGTGTTGCTAAACACATTTCATGGTTTGGGTAAAGTGAAATTATGATGAGAATTGAAGAAAATCCCCATGATTTCTCATAAGGAAGCACTCAACCAAAGTTTGAAAAATAGGGATATAAAAGTTGAATTGTATTCATGTGTATTAGTTACTAAATATGTAAATGAGTTGATTGATTTGGAATGTTGAGAAGAATTTCAAAGAAAATACAGGGGAAATGGACTTGGATGTCTTGGACTAGGTATAGAAATTTAAGAGAAAGGTTTTTGAAAGTGATATTGTATTGGATTGTTGATTTAAAACTTGAATTTCAATGTGATATAATGATCTTGACCAAGAATTTGAAAAGAATTCATAGGTTTTTTTTTAGGCCATTCAGCTAAAATATGTTACAGGGAAAGGAATAGAAAATTGTATAGGAATTTTTGTATAATGGTAGTTTATATGAGCAAACAAATGGATTTAAGACTAAATTTAAAAGAAAAAGGTTTAAAGGAACACATGATTCTTATAAGTATAGTTTTGGCCATATTGGGAGAATGATAAGAAAATGGTTTTTGTATGGATTGTTATTTCAATTATTGTTGAAACTTGAGTTTGAACATGTTAAAACATATCTAGAATGAAGGGAGAGGAAATAAATGTCTTTGAAATTATGTGTTAATTTTCTATAAAAAAAATACATGATAAAAAGAAAAGGAAGGATAGGAGTCGTCATATTAAGTAAGTTTATACGAACGATTAATGTTATATAGTGATCTAACATGTGTAAAAAAGGTTGAGTCAAATATGTTAAAGTGCTATATTTGAAAATGTATATTAAGGTGAGGAAATTAACTAAAATTAAGTATATGAATGCTATTTGACGTGTTTAAATACATGATTATGTGTTGTTGTATGAATAAATGAATATATCTTGAGAAAATGATAAATTTAGTTTTTGTTAAATGATAAGAACATTGAAAATATGGATATGTATTGAATCCTGTAAATTTACCTTGTTGCTTATTTGTAAACATAGGTTAAATAGGAGGCAAGATATGATTCCTAGGTTGATTTGGTATATTGATAATGGTTTAAGAATCTTGTTGATACATGAGTGATTTCTAGAGCTGGACAACGTGCTAGTGGAGCAGGATATATACACGTTGCAGGTAGGTGTTCAACACCTCAATTGAAGTTAAAAGTCAGTAAGTTTTATTATTGCAAGTACCTTGTTTTCTTTTAAAGTGTATTGATTATTGGAAATTTAAATAAAAGAAAGGAACAATATTGAAGATCTAACAATTGTATTGGCATCCATAAGGGATAACTGGATTGTTGGCAACCTAATGGGTTCGCTGAAGTTATTAGCATCTGTAAGGGATAGCTGAATTGTTGGAACCAAATAGGTTAGCCGAATTTATTGTCAACCATATTGGTTTGCTAGAGTTATAAGTATCTGTCAGTGACACGATTAAATAATTGATGTCTTTTTTCAAGTGTAGTAATATCAAAGTAATAAATAACTCTGGAAGACTGGGGTCGATCCATAAGGAGATTAAGAATACAAAATCACAAATAATAATAAAAAGAGTTAAAGAGATCTAAAAGATATGATATTAATGTAAAGATTTAACTCATACACATACATATACTCCTCATTCAATCTATATTCTCAATCTAATTAACAAGAGAAACTTTTTTTAATTCATACACACATGTATACTCTAGTATATTCAAGTTTCATTCTTATAGCTTTTATCATTTAAGTCTTACTTCAAGAACATTATTTCTTATGTTAATCATAATCAAAGTTATAGAGTTTAATTTTGGGTGTGGCTTCTTTTTAGAAAGTTAAGATACAAGGATACAATATTTTTTAAGGGAAAAAAACTTAGTTCTGCCCTTAACACCTGCAAAACTATCTTTTTTAGTGACATACACAATCTGTCAAGCAAGGCTCAGTCTGACTTTTTGTAGTTTCTAATCTATATCCAGAGTTCTACAACTCTAAATTAAACAAGATCAATTCCATTTGAAATATAACACCCATAAATAAAAATTTAAAAGAGAAATATATTTCAAAATATATCATTTACTAGTTCAAACTCTAGCTATAAGTCAACTGATAAAACTGTCTAGTAAAATTCAAAATGACATTTCTTTCATTTTTAACCTATATATGAAATTTTATAACTCCAAATTAAACGAAATTAATCATATTTGAAAGTTGACATTCTTAAGTACAACTTTCACACAGAAAATATGGTTCAAATTCTATCATTTACTAGTTCAACATCTAATTGCAAGTCAACTACTAAAACTATCCAGAAAAATTCTAGTTATTAGCTTGATGCATAACCAATTATTTTTATAAAATATTTCATCATTCAAGGAAACCATTTTTATTCAATATATTCTTTAACATGAATAAACATAATTCCCATAACAAATCAAATTAATCATATTCATTCTCTACTTAAAATGGCTCACATTAAAGGTAAAAAAAAAGGTGCAATTTCCTTTAATTCTTTTCCCAACCTTTTTTTCCATTTCATCTTTACTAATTCAATTAATACAAGAATTTTAGCAAGATTAAAACTCCCCCACAATTCTTTCTTTGGCCAAAAATGGCTTAATAGGGATCAAAGCAACCCTTTATAAATTTCTTCTTAATTCTACCTTCATTCCATCTATTCATATTATCACTAACACTAACTACTATAATTTTATTCATAAAGGATCGAAAGTTCAATCAAGAAAATTCGATGTTCTTATCCCCCTACATTGTCAAATTCTCCATGCATAAATAAGGGTAGATATTTTTTTTGGGTTCTTGATTTAAACTCATTACCTAATCTTTTCTCATATCAATTTCATGATTAAGACACAATATCTCCAACTAATACACTAGTTTTTCTAACTAAAAATTTCACCTAGGTTTTCATCCACACAATCCATTAATCCACAACAATGAATTAAATTTAAACATAAAACAAGGTTGCTTACCACTTAATCACAAGAAAATTGAAAATAGAATGCAAGGAAGATAAACTTTTATTCTCCTCTCTTTTCTTTCATTTCTACCTACCACAAGCTCTCCCAAAACCTTCAAAAAATCTAAATCCTTTCTAACCCTTTGGTAATCCCTTAACTCTCTCTTATCTAATGTTTAATTTGTGGTCTTCAAGTGAAGTCACGTAGAACACATACACAAAACTCTCATTCTCTCTCTGGTTCTTCTTAGCCGACCATGAATGAAGAAAATAGCTTCGAGGAGAAGCCTTTAGCAAATTTAAATGACCTCATTTTGTTTATTATACTCTTGCCCCAAACTTCTTATAATTACAACCTATCCCCTACTTGATCTTTTAAGTTTTCTATTTGCCCAAATGTCCTTTTTTATTCATTTTCAAGACTTTCCACTCCTAAAAGAATCTATTTTGATTTGTTCAATCTTCAACATTTTGCAAAAGGCACAATAATTCAGGGACCCAATTCAACTGAAAACAATGGTGAAATTTGAAGGTCAATTAGGGATGAAATTGAAAATATCCAAGACCGAGGACTAAGGTGAAAAAGGTGTTAAACTCAATGAATTATTTTGAAACTTGGAAAGGGTGAAGTTGAATTGATTCTTATAATCAAAATTCAATTGAGGACTTTTTTTTGCTAAATTAAAAGATTAGATGATGAAATTAAAAAGGGGTTAATGACCTAATTTAAGTCAAAAACCCAAAAACAACATTGTTTTATTTAAATGAAACAGCGCGTTCTAATGTTGTTTTGACCAAAACGATGTGTTTTGGATCAAAACAACATCAGTTTGGTCAATAAAAGTATATATAAAAAAGTAATAGTTTCAGACAACATGTCGTTTGGCATTGTTTCGTCATGCCTTACTTTTATGCTAGAAAAGTTGTCCGTGAAGCCATTTTTGGAGGTCATTTAATACTTCATCTCTTCTTTAAACTGGACAAAAGACACAACATCTTCATCCTCTGACTTTATACCATACCCCCGTCACTTTTTTTGCTAGTTTACAGCCCTACCACCGCTGTAATAAACAACTAAAACCTCTGACCTAACCAGCTTTGACAATATGGTTTTGTAGTATCAAGTTGCTGGTTTGTGGCCAACAATTAAGATGATTCCCAAACAAATCAATGGCTATAAACCATGCCCAAAAAACACCTCATGTTCTTCTTTCATCTCCTATAAATAAGGATGAATTTCATGTAGAAAAAAAAAAGGAAGAGGGAGCCAAAGTAAGCTTCTACACCAGTTTTTAAAGGAAAAAAAAAACCAACAAAACCTCTTTTTCTGCCTCTAATCCAACCTCAACACCATATTTTCCAGCCTTTTCCACTGCCTTTTCACCATTTCCACCTAAAACACAAACCAAACCCATCAACCTTAGTATCTTTAATAACTCCATTATTCCTCCTCTAGTGAAACTCCTCCATCTCCTAGTTCAACAACATCATGAGCAACCTTCTAGTCCATCAAAGCATAACAGTGAGCAACACCATCTTTCAATATTACACTAGCTTCAACAAGGCAGCAACTTCTTCCTCTTCCAGCAATCACTGCAGACCACCAAGCCACTATTGAGGCACTACCAACCGATGTTCAAGACTCCCTTTTTATCCAGGTAACACTTCCCTCTTCCTTTCATCATTCATGAATGAAGAAGCATGAGGATAACATGAATCTTTAATTCATGTTACTAGCATTTTTGCCATAAAATGAAAGCCATTAGGTTGGGCCACTAGCAAAGTAACTGGGCCCAACCCAAGCCCTACTTTTTTGGCTGAGCTGGGATGTTTTATTAAAAAAAGAAGAAGAAGAAGTTTGTTAGGTTGGGTCTAGACCTAACAAAAACCAAGTTGGGCTAAGCCTCAAGCCAATCAGTGTGCTTGTTCTTGAGCCTTAGGCAAATAGGCCCAGCCTATGTGGTTGGGACAAGCCCATCCCAAAAGCTAAGGGCGTATTTGGCTCACGTCAATTTTGCTAAGGAAATAAGGCCTTGTTTTGGTCTTTAAGGTATGTTTTCCAAACATGACCTTATAGCATTTTTAACCATTCTAAGGTCAAGAAATTAATGGTGTTTTTTTAAAATTTTGATCAAATCCTATTGGATAATCATAAATTGATTATGATATACGATTTGTATTTTCAAAGTATGATAAAAATGCAATTTTTTT
>Ga0307517_10014544_pt1 | contig 10560 bp, 10 predicted proteins | sample 23_EM_MG_FD_194515 | JGI IMG/M metagenome (GOLD analysis project Ga0307517, IMG submission 194515) | Populus trichocarpa ectomycorrhiza microbial communities from riparian zone in the Pacific Northwest, United States - 23_EM | ecosystem: Host-associated > Plants > Roots > Unclassified | place...
GTTCTTTAATCTTAAGAGCAATATCACGACGCAAACCAACTTTTCTAAAACGAAAGCAAGAGAAGATCATGAAAGAGCATACCTTCCTTGTATTCTTACGGGGATGCTGATTTACCTTGCTTTGCGATTTTGCAATTGCAGTGCCCCACTCATCCAAAACATCATCCATGTCGTAAGATACGTCTTTGAGCTGATCTAACCAATGTTTGACCAACTGATCCTTCAACTGTCTTTCCTCTGCATCGGCAAACACAGCTTGGATGGCCCGGAAATTGCTGGCAAGCTTTTCAACCTCATTATCCACACCAACAACGAGCCTCACTTCTTGTCCCACCTTCTCATTAATGATCGAGCTCAGCTGCTCTAAGACAACGGAAACAAGAGCATCAGCCATATTATTCAGAACTAAGGAATGGTTGATAGATGATAAAATTGAAATAAAAGGATTATAAATTTGGGAATGTGCAATATAGGGAGTAATTGATTGGTTGAGAAAAGAGGAGAAATAAAAAAGGGGAGCTTATGATTTGATGGTGCTTCATATGATCTATTACTTGATGTATATATAGTGCATTGGAAAAGGCCATGGAATCTCTTAATTTCATGTACTGAAGCAAAAGAGCTTTGCTTTCGTGATGGTTTTTGGGATAATCGTCTTCCCCAAGAAATGCCCTTTATTCTTTCCTTTCGAGTTATCAGATGAAATATTCCAATATTTACAAGAGCAAGCTAATCATGTTACTCTATAAATCATTCTTTTTTTACTTTGGATGGGAATTCTTTTCCCCCTTGTAGTCATTAAAATTGCTTATGGAAGGTATCATGAACAATGGCCAGCTTAAACCATTCAATTTATACATTCTTTCGGGACATTGTAGTTCAAGCAAGAATCTGATGCATGTGCAACAGCCAAGTACGTAAACTAAGGATGGAATCTGATGCAAACGCAAAACTCTCCAGCCTACAGTTTGTTCTAAGGTTTCTGAAACAACGTATCATTTACTAGAATTTCTTTCTTTGAATGGGAACTTGTTCCGCCAACTTTGTTGTAAAACCCTTGGTGTTGATCAAATTCACTCCCATTTTATTATCATTACTTCTATTTGATCTGATTGATCTCTTGCATGACAAAGCTGGCATGTTATCTTACATTGTTGTTGGTCTGTCTATGCTGGGTGAGTGCTGCATTTATCAAATGTAGTTCAATGTATCAAACTCTTACGTCGGTTGATCTTCTATACTATCACAGAAGTTTTTGTTAGAAAAAAAATGACAAAAGTAAAGTTTAGATTATCAGTAATTAATGTATGCAGTCACAGGTAAAAGGCAATTAATTTAACACAAAAAACAGAAAGTAGATCAAGAATTTGCTGAACTCTAACATTTGATCAGCAATATATATGAGGTTCATGCGATTCAAAGATTCAACAATGTACCAGTTGTTTTTCATGTCACAAAATATAAATGCAGCTATTTTTGGGTGATTAATGTATGGTTCTTAGCCAGAACTCACAATAACCTGCTTAGGTTACCGCAAAGAAAGATCAAGTAGACCAGTAGATGAAATTCTTCATATGTAGGTAACAAGAGTAGAAAATTATTAGCTTAATTTTGTTCTTAATTCCCAGTAGCAAGAATTGAAAGTGACGTGAAAGCCAACGAACAACTCATCAAAATTAAGGGTTAAGACTTGCAATTCCTTCAGTATTTTTACCTCATGATGCCAACTAGTACTAGCTAACAATATTCTTTCTAATGACAACACCTTCCTTGAAGCCTGGAGGGTCATGGCATTGGTAGCCATCCTTGAATATAGAAAATTTTGAAATCCCCTGCAAATCTCACCAATTGGATAAGAAATGAGTTTCCAACTCTGACGGCACAGAAGACGGAAGAAACCGTGTCTTGTTGTTGTGTTGATAAAATCATTACTCTCTGATCACTACACATATTTTTAAATTCGATAATATCTTGCTCTTGCGAATGTGTATTTTCTGTTCATATCTCGTTCATTGACAAACAACCACTGTTTCTTGCTTTGATTATTCTCTCTTCTTGGCCACTACTGTATATTTATTTATTACATGGTTGGCCATGCTTTGATCCACGTGGATATTTTAAGAATGGTTTTTTCTTCTTTTTTTTATTGAAAGAGAGAGAATGATTTGATTAATAAAAGAGAGGCAAAAGGTCTGTGAATCACAAGACAAAAGCAAAAACACGAGAGACAAGTTCAAGCAAAAAAGACCTTGTTGATAAAACCTGTGCTGGTGGCAAGACTTTCTGAAAGAAGATTGAGCAAATTGCTAGGAAAAAAGTGGTACTATTATCAATGATGCAGTTAAGTGGTTTTGGAGGTGGCATGAATGGGAGGATGAAAAGTTTTTGTAAGGTTTTTGTAGATAACAAATAAAGCAGTTAGGAGAAATCCTGGACCCGGCACACCTTCCCAAAAACCTGTAGGTTCCTGATATTCTTCAATTAAGGAACTTGTTTTATTTAAAGAAAATATATATATCATAATTCCAGTCTTCACCGTTTCTTTCCGCACACAGCGGCCAGAGAGAGAACAGGACTAGTACAAATAAAGCAATCAGTTAAATCCAAGAGCCACCAGCTTCCTTGAAGCCTGGGGGGTCCTGGCATCCATCAATCAAATTCTTCCATCAAGTCCAAGCTATATCTACTATAAGGAAGGGAGATGAAAGATCCCGCAGTGAATTGCTAATGTATATCAATAGTCTATCAAAATCTTATATTCAAACTTCCACATGTTGACAAGCTCTCAGCATAGCTAACGTGGAAATAGGGGCGGCAGCAATTTTATGACAGAAGTATCAACATGAAGTCCAGAACCCACTCATACAAGGAGAACCAGAAAGTTAGGCTTTGAGCTTTGCCTTGCGATTTTAATATGCTGTCATTATTATTTCTCAAGAGCAAAATTCAAGTGAATAAACTCCTGTTTCATTTGCAATCAATCAAACTGCAGGCAGGAACTATCCTAATTCTAGCCTCCACCATTGTTTTCCTTATATCAGCAGCAACACCCCATCTATTCACCCCAGCATGAATGCTAGATAAAGCCACATATTGACCACAATGTTGTGGCTGCAATTCAAGTAATCTGCTTCCCACTTCATTTCCCAAATCAATAGCTCCATGAATCTTATAAGCACCTAAAAGTGCACCCAAAGCTGAAGCATCCGGCTCGAAAGGCATCCTCCTTATAAATTCACTAGCTTCCCTCAATAACCCTGCCCTTCCCAAAAGATTAACAACACACCCATAATGCTCCATTATTGGCACCAGGCCAAACTCACCAGCCATTGATTGAAACAACTCCAGCCCAATCTCTACAAGCTTGGCACGAGCACAAGCAGTAAGTACAGCAATAAAGGTGACTTCATTTGGACACAAACCTTCCCCTTTCATCTTTTTAAACATGTCCAGAGCTTGTTCTTCTCTACCATTGTTAGCAAGTGAAGAAATTATAGCATTCCAAGTACAAACCTTTTTAATCATCATTTGGTTGTAAACTCTAATGGCATTACTCAAACAACCCACTTTTCCATAAAAATCTATCAATGTTGTCCCAATAAAAACAGTAACAAAAACCTCATTCCTTACTATATACCCATGTATTTGCTTCCCAATACAAAGGACCCCTCTTTCATCTAAATTAGCACATGATGATAACACACTAACATATGTCGCCTCATTAGGTTTAACAAAACAACACTTTACATCATCATGCAACATCATCTCCCTAAACAGCCTAATTGCCTCACCAAAAAGTCCATTCTTTGCAAACCCATTAATAACACTAGTCCACGAGACTACATCTCTCTTAGGCATGCTTTTAAAGAGACAACAAGCAGAACCCATGTCACCATTCTTCGCATAAGCATCAAGCATTGCATTATATTCAACAATACATGGGTGCGAGATTTCATCAAACACCTTGCAGGCATTAAGTATGTCACCAAACTGCGAGTACATACCCAACAATGATGTTTGTATAAAGGGGTCATAAAGAACCCCACGATTGATAGCTTGGGTATGAAGGGAAGTGCCTATAGAAAGGCAAGAATGTGTGGCTGCTTTGATTATGGAAGGGAAGGTGTGGCTGTTTGGTGGGGTTTGGTGGGCAAGCATGAGAGCGAAGAGGTGAAGAGTTTGTTGGTGTTGTCCGAAATTGAGGTAGGCTCTTATTAGAGTGTTGAAAAAAAAGGTAGTTTTCCATTTTGAGTTGTCTTTAGGGCTTGTGTTTGGGTTATCAATGAGGAGGCCTTTCATTGTTAGGAGGGAATGGATTTGTTTGACTTGGTTTTGGTGTTTGATAAAATATTGGAGAAGTTGGAGTAGAAGTTCAGTGGGATGTGGCAGCATGGCATTACTACAAGTTATGGGTTTCAAAGTGTTTTGAGACTGTAAATTCAAAGTGTTTTGAGACTGTAAATTGCCATAAATCTAATGGTTTTTTTAAATTTGTTTAAAATATATATATAAAATTAAGAGATAACAACAGTTTAAAATGCTTTTTACTTAAAAATATATTAAAATGATAATTTTTTTATTTTTTTAAAATTATTTTTAAAATCAGCAAATCAAAATAATCTCAAAACATAAAAAATAATAATTTTTTAAAAAAAAAACTTTATTAAATTTAAAAATACATAATTTCTATCGCATTCCCAGACAGTCTCTAAATATTTGCCAACTTCTATCTAGTTTTACTCGACACTCAGTCATGCTCAAGCCCTAAAAAACGCATCAATGAAAGACTCAAAACGCATTGTAGGTTGTAGGTTTATAAACCTGTTCGTATAACCTTATAAATGATGGTTGTAAATGTCTTACAATTTCCTGTTGACACGATTGTATTCAGTATAAATAATTTCGGTATTTTTGAACTGAGATTATCATGGATAGTACAGTACATGTTGACAATGAGAAGAGTCCTTGTCTTCAGTTAATCAGAGGTCTCGCTATGCTTAACTCTTCGTCGGGTGTGGTTTCACTAAGAACTGAGAACTCGTCTGGTAGCGGAACATTTAGCTCTGAACAAACAAACTGAACAATTCTTCTAGTTGCAGTCCCGAGTGACATTTTGTTCAAGGTAACTGCAATTGCGAACCTGTTTTTAATATCACAAAAACCTGTGGATCCACCCATACCTGAGTGCCCAAATCCATAAAAGGATCCATCACTTGAACTAAATCTCCTAAAACCTAATCCGAATTTCCCATTTGGCAGTACTAGATTCCTGTACTCACCCACGCCCATGAACTCATCATGAATTCTGGGGTTATTAAAAATCCTGTTGGCATTATTTTGGCGAGAGTTTTCACTGGCTGCAAACCCTTTGGGTGGACTCGCATCGCTGCTGCTGCTGCTGCTGCTGCCGCCGCCGCCAGCGCTATCATTAGCAAGCCTGGTATACCCATCACTGTTACTTTCTCCACCATCCTTGAAATCCTTACTGTGATTCATCTTGAGCTCATAACCATTTCCTTTTTTCTTTGAAGCAGAACCCGCTGCCTTACTCTTTTTCCCTTTCTGCTTTTTGGAGGTAATCTCTGAAGGAAATTTGGGAATGTGTGGGTGGGTACCAAGGGGTGGCGTGGACAAAGAGGAATGAGGTGGTGGGACCAGGCCTCCGTCAACAAGAGCTGCATAGTAGCGTGCAAGAGCACGAGCTGAGCAATGTCCGTTAGCAGCTGGTATAATGGCGCGACGAACGTTCAGCATGTTAAACAAAGCAGGCACCGCAGTTACTAGTTGGGAAATGTTCTCTGGCTGGAAGGTGGAGGGAAGCTCAGGACGACTAGCAATTTTTGAGAGCTTGCTAAAATCATCTTTATCTAATGTCAGAGATGCAAGTCGAGATTCCACACCTGGAGGAGACGCATGACAAGCATTAATGTGCCAATCATGAAAAGAAACTTTGAATTTACAATTTGCAGGAACATGATAACTCTATCCATGGAAGGAGGGACAGGCAGGTAGTATGACCACTTGAAAAAAAAGCAATTGCATGTGCAAATCTGTTGTAGTATTTCTGTTAGTGAAGCAAGAACATTAAATACAGACTTTAACAGATACCTGGAGGAATTCCAACATATAGCTCGCCTTCAATGTTGAGAGGTCGAACTATTGCTTCTTCAAGGATCTCCTGAAATTTCTTCCCAGAGGCATGCTGTTTCATTAAAGCACATTATTAAAATGTGGGACAAGTCAAGCTCCCTCCAAAAACAGATGCAGATCAGACATTCCAATCATAAAGAAATTCAAAAACAAATGCAGACATCAGCTTCGTGGTTCTTTCATGTTCAAACACTTGAGAAAGGGATTGTACCTCGATTATTCCACCACAAAGCCAGCCAAAAGACAGATAGTGATACAACTGCTCCTGGCCAGGTTCAGTCTCAGGTGCTGACATAGCAATCCGTTTCAGACATTCATCCCAGTCAGCCATTAGCAAAGGATTTTCTTCTCTGAGGTTGGCCAAAGCATTTTGCAAACCAGATGTATGATTAAGAACATGGTGGACCTAAACAGGAAAAAAAAAATATGTGAGCATACATACAAAAGAGCTTCAGGTGGTAATCTGAAAGGTTTAGCAGGTCTTGGAAAATAAACTTTCACACCTTGATGAGATTCTTTCCGTTTGTTCCAAATTCTGGCCAAATATTAGCAATATTTTCATTGAGGTTGAGTTTTCTGCAAGACAACATGCGACATTTTGTAACCAACCACAAAAGGCATTTTGCATTAAGTTTGCCTTAAATTACTACATACTGGGCAGAATTACTCATGCTAAAAATGATATCCTATCTAAGAACCAGCAAGGACCTCAAAAGAAAAAACAATTGCAAAAAGTTCCTCATGTAGAAAAGAAAAATCATCTAGTCATATAACCAAAATAATGACATAGTTTATGCAGGATAAACACCAGTGCTTGTATCAATATTGGTTTTAGGAAGCGGATCATGCATTCAGTATTCCCAGTGAAAGATAACAACTACATGAAAATTAATCAAAAACAAAACTACATGCAAAAATAAATATCTTGCCTAGCAGTTCAGTAAATGATAACACACAAAAGGCTTTGCTTTCATACAATTACTGCTACATACCCATTGTCGACAAGCCAATGTAACATTCCTGCTGCAATGCCCTTTGTTACAGAGAAAACAGGAAAAAGGCTATCAGGCTGTACTGGGCGAGGATCATATCTACCAAGTACTCCAGCAGCAGTATCGATAATAACCTCTCCATCTTTATAGGCACATACCTTTAGGCATCAAATTCATAAAGTAGTCAAAATAAAAGGAAAACAAGGCAGTTATTTTTTCCATGTCAAAAGCATAAAAACCAGTATAAAATAAATAAGGGATTAGTTTTACAGTTGTTAACAAGTTATTCTTAAGATTCTCATTTATGCTACTTTGTCAGAAAAAAATGGAACCATGCAGACCTGGATTCCAAGTATTTTGTCATCATTCCCTAACTCAACTAAAATCTGCCTCAGCTTTGCCTCCACATCAGAATGAACTGGGGTGTCATTGATCCACTGTGCATTTTCTGATGGCCCCTTAGCAATCTTCCTGGCGATTGAATTTCAAGTTCAAATAGAGATGAACAATAATCGAAGACATTATACAAATTGGCACATTGCTCAAGATAGACTTACTCTTGCAGAACAGATTCGGCAAATGGTCTCATGACATCATGATATACTATGCGAGCATCCAATGTGGTAGAAAGTCCTAAACCCACATCAAAGGAAAAGTAAAGAAATGCAAAAGTTTTCTCATTAACTGCTACCAGTGTAAAGATTTTATTACTGACCTCTCAGAAGACCAATGACCCGTGAAAATATTACCATATCACCAGGAAATGCATCAATCTGAACCAACAATTGTTAATAAATATTGATGAAATTGCCAACAAACAGATCAAGAAAAATATTGATAGAAGTAGAACAATGTGATAGAAGGACTTGCCGGATTAAATCGTTTAACTTCCTTTTGGCTGAGATTCATCTTTTCCTGTAGCACCTTCATGTTTCTTGCTCTTTGCTCTCCCAAAGATTTGGCATATTCCTTTACAGGAGCACAGTATAAGATTGGAATCGCTGGTATCAAAATAGAACTCTAAAGGCAGGCAGTGCATACTTACAGCAGCTTCACTTGCAGATGTTGACGTGCGGAAGAAGACACTGATAAAATCCATAGCCTGCTCAGGAAAGTCCAGGCGCAGCTTAAGTCCCATTTCAGAAAAGGAAGACAAAAGAGCAACATGGTCCCCCTGTAAGAGAAAGCATAGTATTTACTTTATAATGAAAAATTAAACAAAAATAGAAAAAATATAAACAGATAGGAGTGATGACAAAACCAAAAATATTGTGCTCAGTTGAAGTGGCATATCTTATGCATAACAGTGGTGAAAGATTATGAAAATAATGGAGCATGCTCAGCTATACTTGACCAGTAATTTGATTTTAATGACCAATGTGCACTTTTGAGTAAATTTCAGCAAAATATGGAGCAGCAACAAAGGGTTAAGCATATGCTGTGATGGCAGAGACAGAGAGGCAGGGTAAACAGTATGCTAAACTAGGACACAGAAAACGCTCCCATGCAAGAAAAAAATTATTTTATTGCTCAACACAATTAATCATCAGATCTGTTACACAGATGCTCTATGATTATGATGCATTATTGACAGTAAACTGACAGGAAGATTTTCACAAACCTCAGCAGTAGCAAGAAACATTTTAGCTAGTGATTGTTTCATAGAGCTTGATATTCTCTTTGTCAGCCCAAAGTCAAGCAAAATTGGACGATGTGGAGGTTCTTTGCTCACCAGAAAATTACCTGCAGCACAACCAATATAAAAGCATTCAACAGAGTAAACTGATTCTGATTTAGGGCACAATTAGGGAGATTAGGATAGAAGAAAGGGTAGAGCAACGTGCATAAGTGATGGGAGAAAGAATATATAGCATTCAACAGAGTAAACTGATTCTGATTTAGGGCACAGTTCGGGAGATTAGGATAGGTAGAGCAACGTGCATAAGAGATGGGAGAAAGAATATATGTTTTGATTTTCGATTTCAGACCCCTAATCAAATTTCATTGATTGAAATGGCTCCCTGAAAGCATATCGCATCGCAGGTGTTACATAAAAATCAACAAGAGAAAATTTGGACATGCATTCTCTTTTTCTTTCCTTGTCTGAGGAAACAGCCAGCGATTCTGTTTTCTTTCTTCCTTTTATACTACTGGTAAGCAAACACTAGAGCAGTAGTTGAGAGAGAGAGAGAGAGCGGTGTACCAGGATGAGGGTCACCATTAAAAAACCCATCAACATATATTTGATGGGCAAAGGCCCGTGTGATTTCTTCAACAATCTTTTGGTTGTTAGCACCACAAGCTTCTAGGGATTCAAAGTCATTCAAACGAATTCCATCCATATATTCCAAAATTAGAACTTTTTCTGTTGACTGTTAATGAGAGGAACATGATGCACAGTCAGAAAGAGTGAAAAGATTAAGGATCATTATCAACATAAGAATAGCAAAAAAGGCACCAGGCAGTTAAGGTTAGAAGGAATTCACTACTTAAGATCCACTCATTGAAAATATGTATAGAAACCATCTGTATTAGGTTAAAAACATGTGAAGAGACTAGAATCAAGTAATTATAGGTAAGTGCATGTGTTTTACTTGGGTATATGGTATAGACATTCACGATGGTGTCATAACTAAATAATTCATTTTCCTCCACTCCACTCTGCCCAGGCTTCAGAATGACATAAAAATGTTCATTTTTCTCCCACATGATTCTTTTTGTAAGAATGGTAGTTAACTGTCAGGGTTCAGAAATGTCAACGAAGATGCCTGCAATGAGTCCTTTAATATTTGTTCCAGACAGTGAGAAATGTTAATAAAATTCCTACGACAAGATATATTTTTAGGATTTCATCCTTTTGCACCTGCACTCGAGCAAGCAACTTTGTTATATCAAAACATGAGAGCAAAATGATACCTGAATAACCTCTGGAATCAAAACATCCACTTGATTGATGGGCTTGTTGCTATCATATTTGCTTGTGCAGCCAAGATTTCTAGACACGGTTCTGGTATTCTCTACAAATACAATAGACCAGCATCAGTAAGAGAGAAGGGTACAGTGAACAGTAGAGAAACACAATGATGTACTTGATAAGAAAAACAGTAAGAGAATATATATGGAGGAAGAGATTAAAGAATTTAAAATTCCTTGCATTGTCTCTGCAGTGTTAATAAATAGATTGGGAATGTCCTACACTGAATTCAGTATAGTGAGTTGGAGTTTCACTTTCATGAACATGCTAGGAAATGGCTGAATACAGCTGCCAACCATCACTTTCATCTCTACAACATCCAAGCTCACCACTGCAACATAGTGCCAATGTAATGCTTCCATTAGCACTAACAGCACCATGCCAAAGTCTTCACATGAGTTGCCACCAAATCACCACTAGAACCATGCCGCTGCCATTGCACTG
>Ga0307517_10014545_pt1 | contig 10559 bp, 12 predicted proteins | sample 23_EM_MG_FD_194515 | JGI IMG/M metagenome (GOLD analysis project Ga0307517, IMG submission 194515) | Populus trichocarpa ectomycorrhiza microbial communities from riparian zone in the Pacific Northwest, United States - 23_EM | ecosystem: Host-associated > Plants > Roots > Unclassified | place...
TCACGATTGGGTCAGGACGCGGCATGTATAGGGGGTAAGATCAGGAAGAAGTAGCGAGACGTCATGAATGGAGAGAGCAGGATCGTGTGATCCGGACGAGGGAGGCAGGAGCAGAAAAGATCGGGATGAGAGGTGGGAAGATGCACGAAGCCCTGACGTTCGGTGAGAAGGAACCGGCGTCAGGGCGGGAGAGTATTAGATCAGGCGGCGTCAGGGCGGGAGACCCTTAGATCAGGCAGCGTCAGGGCGGGAGACCCTTAGATCAGGCGGCGTCAGGGCGGGAGACCCTTAAATCAGGCGTCGCCAGGACGGAGTAGCGCAGCACCATACGCAGTCAGGACGCACAGGACGTAGAGGTCCGTGTCCTGATTGCGTCAGGACGGACGGCGCCAAGTAACGCAAAGTCAGGACGCAACGTCGATCCGACGTTGCGTCCTGATTTGCGATTTGCGTTCCGGCGTCAGGTGCGTCAGATGCACAGGACGCACAGAACGCAGGGTATTATTTTTGCTGATGCGTTTGCTTAAGGTGTAATTGTAGTTGTTGCTTGCCGCGTTTAGACATGCTGTGTATGGTATCATAGCGGGTGTTTGTGACAACGCGCGCGTTGTTTCGACCACTGAGGTCTCCTCAGACAAACTGTCAGGATAAAAATTAAAATATCTTATAAGTCTGGGCAGCCCACTACGAGTGGTCTTTACCCCCGGCCGAGGGGTTCCCAAAATTATAAAGTCCTCTAAACGAGCCAAATACCAATGCAAAAGTATGCAAAAATTAAAATAAAAGGGAACTTATCTATCATGTAACATGGTTGTTGTGGCGACATCTGTTTGTTGATGCATAGTAACAAGTGTTGTTGCATAAACGCGTTCTTACACGAAGATGAGGTATAAGGCGTGATCATCTAATCATAATTCTGTACCGTCCGCTATGGTCTAGTGGTTTGCTGGAAATGTCTCCTGCAGTATTACCTGTAAGGTCATGCGTTCAACTCCGGTTAAGGACAAGAACAAATATAATTTGTACTGGCGTCATCAACGAGTCTCCATCCTACGGGATGATGAACAAGTCCCCCTTAGGGGGGCAACCACCAGTCCACCTTCGGGTGACCCCAAAAGTCCTTCCTAGGAAGGCAACCTCTGTTCTCCTTCATGAGGACAAAAAAGTACGTCAGTCCCTTAATTTCCCACATGGTGGCGGTGCCTGCAGATTGGTTGGATTGTCCAGGATCCGCAGCGAGAAATTTTGTACGAGTGCCAAGACTTTGCCAAGAATTTCCGAAACATGCCAAGGTGTGACAAGCATGTGAAAAGTTTTTCTCTCGTATTCGCTTCCTGCTTGTCTTAATAATAAGAGGTACCTGCTTGCTTCTCGAATCTAAGACGGGACTTGCCCGTGTCCTTGTCATTCTTAAAGACACGGTGGCATCCACCCTAGTTTGTCCACTAAACGAGGCAGTATAAGGACTTATAGACTTAGGAAAGGAAATCCTTCTAATGATTTTTTCGACGCGTACACCTATGACATTTCTGTGTCGGATAATTCCCAGACTTGGGAAGGCATTTCTCGATGTACTCGGTTAAGCTTAGGGACTTGCTCTGAACGCGATGGTGGAGGGTTGTGACTAGCCAGCGTTGAAGTTCGTGGCTTTCAATGAGGTTTAGGGTTTCCCCTATCCTTATAAGCGAAGGTAGTTGCCACTACGATCTGCTTTCGATATTTTCTCCAGGTGTGGTTCCCGAGGGTGCAACGAGTACATTGTTTTTCACTCTTCCATTTCTCAACCACATCTTCTGCGATTCCTTCATGAGCTCTCTTGCAGTCAGTATGTTCATCTTTGGAATTATTTCCAGTTTGTTTCGCGGTTATTGACCGTGGAGATTTCCATCGAGAGGGATTATCCTTTTGTGGTTCATTCTTTTTCGTGAACTTCGTGTTGAATCCCTTTTCTGACCCTTCTCGCTTGCGCTTTGGTGCGCAGTTGTCAGGGGTTGATATAGATTTCAACAATTTTCCACCCTCGAGAAGTTCCTCTTCCTGGCTACTAACTTCCCGCAAAGTTTCTATCCAGTGATCATCATCGTTGAACTTGAAGTGGGATAATCGACGAAGGATATCATGCGGAAGTTTGCTTTCTACCTTGACCCTCCACGCTAGTCCTGTGAGACCGGGCTTAATGTTGAGGTTTTCGAGAAGTAAAAGGTATGTATCAATTCTGCCCTTATAGATAATTTTATCCATTTCTTCTAGGGCTTGTCGTTCCTCTTCAATACCGATATATTGTTTAATAATTTCTTGTCGAAAACCTTCCCACGTTGAATAGCTAGGGGCTTAAGTATAACCACCTAAACCCCCCATGCCCTTCCGGTATTTCTCCCAAAATGGTGCAACTTTATTTCCCTTAGTCTTTCCTAAGGTGAATACAATGCGATGCGAGTGGTTCTCCCATTGGGTTGGGTTGTGATCGAAGTAATTTTCACATGCGGTTAACCGTTTCTTATGTCTTGGTTATCTTCTCCATGAAAAAAATAAGGATGTTCCGCAGTGTTTTTTGTCGGCCGCTGAGAAATACTAAGACTCTGCATAAATTCTAGCATTGCACTAGTATGGGGAGAAGTAGCTCTTGGAATCGATGGTCTTTGAGCGTTGCATTCCGGACATCCGCCTCTCCTGCCCCTGGCATCGCCTCCATCTTTGTCGTTATCATCATTGTCATCGTCATCTGGGTCCGGATCTCCACCAGTATTCCCTGGTGGAGGTGGTGGTTGGTTGTTTCCTCCTTGATCTACTTCCTTTCCTGTATTCTGTCGTGGAGTTGATGCTGACTCTTTGTCAGAGTTGATACCTTCGGGTGGTATCCAAGGGTTTTGTTGACCTCTGTTAGAAGGTCCGGGGTCACCGTTACCACCATCCGTTGGTCGAATTGTATAGTGAGGGTTTTCGGCAAGATCGATTCTTGCAGTTAGGGTTTGTATTAAGGCTGGAAATTCGAATCGTTGCTTGTGAAGGAGATCTCTTGCTTCTTGACGAACCTTTTGTTGCTAAGCGGCAGCCTCATCTTTTTGTTGCTTTAGTAGATAATCTGCTCGTTCCTCATGATCATGGAGGACTTGTTGCAAGGTAGTGTCTTGGTTTTTGACCTTATCTTTTAGTTCGAGGACTTCACGTTCCAGAATCCTATCGCGGTCTTTTGCCAACTCGGCATCCTCTTTTTGTTGTGCTTCTTGTTGTCTAAATTCTCCCGCTATTTCGGCTGTTAGACGTTCTCGCTCAACTCGAGTTGCCCCTTCCAATGTTGCCAATGCTCGCTTTACATCGGTTAGCTCCTGATCGACAATTGATTCGCCCTTTGCTAACCGGGTTTGTTGCAACTATAAGGTACCGTATTGTACCTTAGCATCATATGATAATGCATCGGAGCTATTAGATTTTCATCTTGGCTTGATGTATGGTGGATGAAATCTTCTTGAATGCTTTTGCAATTTGTCGTTTAAGGAGTTCGGTAGGATTCGTGGGGTTTCTCGAGTGCTGGCGGGAGGTTGAGCGGGAGGAAGGCTTTCCGATCCGATAAGGTGAGCTTGTGGATCAACTCATTGCTATTAAGCCAGGTCCAGAGGGGATCGTAAGAGGTCCAGATGAGAGGGCGAAAGATGAAGCAAGAGGTGTTGAGCTGTCATCATCTCCCATAGGATCATGTGGGGATTCATCACGGGAGGAGGCTTCAAAGGGAAAAGGTAAACTAGGTTAGTTTTCCAACATTTTACTAAGCTATCAGATTAACAAATCTAATAAGAATAGGTTTTGGTCTTTCGCCTTTTGGAAGGAAATGGATGACGGATGGGCCCGTATTGCGTATGCCACCAGTTTTGTTCCAAGGAATCAATATATTCCTAGTAGTTTTGGGACAGTTGATCTAAGCGATCAAGAGGAAGAGATTGATGACCAATTGTCCCCGGGGATGACGATCAGGAGGGGAGAGTAGGTGGGGGAGAAGGAGTGGAGCACGGTAGTGTAACTTTACATTCGGATTCTGGTTCCCAATTGTTCAAAGATTCTTCGGTTGATTGAGATGCGTCAATGGCCGTCTCAGTCGGGTTTTGGAGAATGAAAAAAAGATAATATAGGATCAGACAGGCAATCAAGTCTGATTGCATGAGGGAGGGAGTGAGCCTTGGTGACAGAAGAATAGCAATATAGTGTTACGGGGTAGCTAACGCGGTAGGATGCCGGGCTAACTAGGCCAAGGATATTTGCGACAACAGATTAATAGTCAGGAAGGCTTGTTCATAATTGTTTGGTAAAGGTAAAGTAATAAAGAGTAGTCAAATATCAAAGAGTTAAATATAACTCGCTAACTTGTTATATTGTTAAGGTCTCTTCTCCATTGCTTGATGATTCTTCAATGACCGGGGGAGAGGCCTACTATTTATACTAATCTTCATACTACTTCAACTTCTTTAGTTAAGAAGTATCTTCTTAACAATTCAGTTCGTCAGAACAAAGTGCGAACACTTTTTGACCCTGAAAACTTGCCCAGCACGACTCAGAGAATCTCCTGAACTGCTATTTCATCTGAGGGTGTCTCTACTCCACCAGTAGACAGTCTTCAATCTCTTCGTAATGATAGACTATGTATGAATATGCGGTCCAAATACCTACATACCAATACTAATATGGAGTATGGAGTGATCAGTTCTGATATCCAGCTATCAAAGCATTATGCAGCAATATGCATATGCGACTAGAGTAAGAGGAGTAGTGTTCTCAAACATCGTTCCAATCAGCTAAACGTATCTTGAAACGTGGTCTCATCCTGTGGTCCGAGTTATCTTCCAGATGCCTCTAGGAAGCTCATAACTTCGGGAGCACAGGTTCCGATATATGCTCATCCTATTGAGCCATATACCTCGCTCTTAAGTATTAGGTAAGCTATTCCCGCTAAGGTAATAAAGACCTCTCCCGGGATGGTTGAAGAATCATTAAGGAACAGAGAAGAGACCTTAACCATATATCAAGTTAAATATGTTAGAAGGTTTATTCTGACTCTTGGATATTTATTTACGCTTGACCTGTACCAAACATGTACCTACGAGCCCTCCTGACTATTAATCAGTTGTCTCGAATATCCTTGGCCTGGTTAGTTTAGAATCCTGCTGTATTAGCTACCCCGTAATATTTGCCTTGGCCCACCAAGATCTAATAGTTAAGGATTGGCGCTGTGTCATTTGGTCTGATGAGTATTATGTCTGATTGACAGGCACTCGGAGTTGGACCTATGTGACCAGGCACCCGGGAGAGGATTATGAGGATGACTGTCTTGTTCTCCAATTTCCTAAATGGCATTCTATTTTGATATGGGATGAAATACTAGGGGACAAGAAGGCGAACTAATTCTCTGGGAAAAAGAGGACTGGGGGAACATAACTGCAAGTAGTTATGAAGAACATGTTGTAATTCCAGTCCTGTTACCATTTTGGAGAAATGAGAGTGAGCGGCGTGGGGAGGATCAGCATCTATGGGTTATGAAAGCTGGTGCTTCTGCACATCGAGCACAATATACTACAGCAATTTGGCAAAGCTATAGAATGTCTAACCTTCAATGGCCCCCTTTCTCCTCCAACTTTAATCCTATAGAAAACCTTTGGCGTATCCTTAAGAATAGGCTGAATAAATGCTCTCCTCAGTCCACTGGGTTGCCCTCAATGGCCACTACAATCCAGGACGAATGGTACAATAATACAAGCCATGATTTTCTTAGATATGATACATTGATTCTATGCCTAATTAGATTGCTGCATTTATTGCATCTTCTGATGGGCATACACGTTGGTAAAACTAGTGCTCTTTCTCCTCTTTTTTCTTTTTCTCCTATCCCTATTACTTTATTTGTCACTTTATTTTCTTATATGTTTCTTTATTTATTTTATCTCTATTTTTATTTATACTAGTATATATATCTGTATTTTTACTTGTTTATCTGTATTTTTATATAAGTATATGCACAATTTTTAACTTTGCCAACCCATTATTCAGCTGCCTAGTAGCCAAGGAAAGCAGTTAATCAGGTAGCAATCCATGCCACCCCCTCTGTTTACTCCCTCTATCACTTTCCCCTATCTGTGTCTCATATTCAGATACTTTCCACCTGATACCAGTACTTCTTTTTGCCTGATGTTTGTAAAAACAGCCGGGTCCGCATATGCAAAGAGAAGCCAAAAGAGCCAATAAGATACATAGTAACAGCACATGACATACCAAAATGTGACCTGAAAAAGAGCTTTACCTGGTACTTGATTACTCCCACTTCTCCAAGTTTGTAAATCGTTATGATTCATGAAACCTTTTCTCTACCTGGAAATCCTTTCAAACTCAGTCTTATTTTTTTACTAAAAAGTAAACAAAGAAGTAAAAATACCACGACTAATCCCATCTTGAGGCAAAATAACATTTGTTTCCAAGAGAGGCCAATTTGTGGGTTATGCGATGATGAGGAGTACCCAGAAGGTACCCTTAGTACAGATTTCAGCCAAAACTGGAGTTCTTCTTAGTACCTGTTCCAAAATCATTAGAGAAGACAAGAGCAGGGCTGCTAAACTAGTGGGAAATCCAGATCGCTCTGCTATAGAGAACCTGGTACCACAGACGAATAATGAGAAGGGATTAAGATATCTTCTTTCAGAAAATGAGAAGTAATATTTAGTAGCAGTTACACTAGCAGATAGTGAACATTGCGGAATGACTTTTAAAGCTCTTGGACAAGCAAGTAGTTATATGGTCTTTAATCAATATGCATATAAATTAATAAATTAAATTTACAGCTGGCTTAAATATTAGTGGAAAGACAGTAAAGAGAGTCCTTGCTGCAAACGGTATACACAGAAGGAAGCCAACTGAAAAGCCCACACTCTCCTATGCCCAGAAGGCCACATGCTTAGTCTTCTGCCATCTGAACTGCGAAAGAATATCATTTTTACTGATAAATGCTATTTCGAGACAGGGGCACTCTGGAGACACCGTGCTTGTGGAGTTCTATACGGAGCAGGAGAGAAATTCCTTCCCCAAAATCTAAACTGCAGGTTCCCAACAGAAGCAATAGTCATGTTGTGGGGAGCTATTATGTATGAATATAAAGGTATGTACTTAAATACTAGCAGAGTTCTACTTGAGACCTCCTGCCTTCCTACTTGCTCTCATGTGTAATATCACACCTTAGCTTTCTACCTGTTCTAGTATTTTGTGTTGGGGGGTTTTTTCTTTTTTCATTTCGTTTTCTTTTTTTTCATTCTTTCATACTTGCATTCTGCTCCATTTTCTACAAATGCCTTATTTTTAATGGGTAGGGTCAACTGCCGGCAATCTGGTTAGTATTTTTTTTTTCTTTTTTTTTTTATAATCATGTATTCGTTGATTAAGGTACAAGAAACAGTATGGAGCGCTAGCTATGACCGAAACAAAACCTATAAACAATCCAACGACCCGCTTCACCCCCTCATGGGAAAAATCAAACCCCTCTAAGCCAGAGCCCATCCTCCCCCCTCGTAGCACCTAAGACGAAAGCAAGACAGAGCAATACCTTCCTCCAGACACGTAAGGAAAGACAAGTATAGAAAAGAAACCAGGGAAAGACACAAACCCTTCGGCGGCCCTCCAAGACAAATGAAAGGATTTTTCACGGCAACAAGTGCCGACAGAAGGGGAAGATAAACTACTACTTGCTCAACCTTAAACGAATAATGGATCGAGACCCCAAACCCGAAGGCCACAGGGGCAGGCTATATCCCAACAAGGCAAAAGCCAGGGGGTGGCAGCGCTTCGGACTTTAGCACGAGCCAAGGAGGTAGTGCCATACCATGACCCAGCGTAACCTAATGCGAGGTTTGCGACCGTAGAGTAAATCGCAGGAGCGGCAGGAGGACGAGGGGAGCCACCCGGCGAGGAGAGCCACTCAGCAGTGAGGGTGCCAGCCATCGTGAGGGGCAGTAGGGTGCCAGCCGACGGGGCAAATAAGGTGCCAGCCAAAGAGTGCGTAGCAGTACGGTGCAAGCGGATCTAACGCGTGGGAAGCGGGAGAAGGAGGGCTCGCCAAAGACCGAGAAGTGCGAACGCGGAGGACCGAAACAGGGTCACGATTTTTCGGAAGCCGACCGTACCGACCAGGCAGCTCAGGAGAGAGTGCAATACCAGAGAGCAGGGCCACCAGGGCAACTACTTCACCGATAGCCCGAGACTAGCGACCGCGTGTTGACGAGGAAAAAGGGTCGCCGACCGTGCAAAACGCTAAGCGAGACGCGTCGCGAGGTGCGGGGTAAAGGGTAGGAACGTCAACGCGAACGAAGACGAACGGAACCAGGAAGGAATCCATAACCCGCGGGAGGGGAGGCCAAAGGCCCCAGAGAAGAGGAAGGAGATGAAGGCGTGATAAACCCCCGAGCAGTTGCCACGGACGGGGTAGATCAGAGGCGGAGGACACTCTCACGATGATTTCCCATGGTGTTGAGATTTCAATCGCTGGAGGTGGAGCGGACGAGAAAGATGGCAATCTGGTAATTATAGTTGTGTGTAGTTATAGTTGACAATATTTCTTATTCGTTTCTCAGATCAGATATCTCATCTACTTAGTACCTAACCATATACTGGGATCCAATTTTGATAATGACAGAGAGTAGATATATAGATTATTTTATTTACTTGTATATACTTCTATTTTAATAGTAATTAATAATATATGAGATAGTGTAGGTTCTGAGCTTCCTTACCACCTTTATCCTACATCCTACGAATCCCCGAAGCAGAAGAATGATGCAACTAGACAGCCACGCAAAAAGTGAGAATTGGAGTTAGCTGAAATTACAAGATACAATCTCATGCTCCATGGGATTGTAAATGGAAAGCCTCTGCTAGAGTTGAAGGAAAGGGGAAAGGATCTGAAGGGAGGATTGTGTTACCAGGGAGCTAACACGGTAGGATTCCGGGTTAACTAGGCAGAGGATATTCGCGACAATGGATTATAGGTCACGAAGGTTCAAGATGAATTGTTCAGTAAAATAATAAAAGAATATCTTAATAACATATAATATTGTTAAGCTCTCTTCTCCATTGCTTGATGTTTGTCTCAACCATCGGGGAGAGCCCTACTATTTATACTAATGTTCACACTACTTTGGCTTCTCTTGTAAAGTAGTATCTTTGTACGAATCCAGTTTGTCAGAACAAAGTGCGAACACTGTTTGACCCTGAAAACTTGCCCAGCTCGACTCTGAGAATCCCCCGACTGCTTTTGCCTTTGAGGGTGTCCCCACTCCACCAGTAATCAGTCTTCGATCTCTTCGTCCTGATAGAGTATAATGGAATATGCAGTCCAAATGCCTACATACCAATAGTATCACGAAGATGGAGTGATCAGTTCCGATATTCATCCATCAATGCATGATGTGTATGCATTAGTAAGAGTAGAGAACTAGTTCTCTAATCATAGTTCCAATCAGTCAGTTATATCATGGAACGTGAACTAATTACATCAGCAAAAAAACCTTTTTCACCGGACGTATCGAGCCCGCGTCCGGACGAAGCCAGTCCGCTCTTTGCCTCCCATCCTTCCGGATCCCCTGAGCCCTCTTTGCCTTTCATCTCTTGCGTCTGGTGCGCCCGGACGCCCCACTTTCCCTCCAAAGCGTCCGACGCCCTCCGTGCGACCCCACCCCCTCCCAGCGCCTTCCTGTTGTATCCGCCCCCTTATCTTCGCGTCTACAGGCCTCCTGCCTACTCTTACCAACTGCGCGCATCCGGCGGCCCTCCCAGATCCCATCTCACCTCTAGCGACCAAGATCTGTCCGCTCCCGTCCACTGAGATCCTACGTTGCGCTTTTTTTAGCCCGCGCCCTACTGTCACTTCCATAATTCCCTTACTGTTCACAAGACGCCCGGCGCGGCCGCCATGGAGACCCCCTACTTTGGTTGGCTTCACCACAGGAGAGAATAAATTGGTATTATTAATCATCATCCGCAGAACTCACGCGGGCGAGTTGAAGCCGGACACTTTCTAAGGGAATATCTCCCTTAAGTCGCCGGCTTCAACTCGGCCGCCTACTCAATTCAACATATTTAAAATATTCCCTTAAACGCCCGCAGATCGTATATTACTCCCGCGGCCGAGTTGAAGCTGGACACTCAATATGGGAACTGCCATCGTAAGTGTACGGCTTCAACTTGGCCGCATATTCATGCAGAACAATTCAACCTATTGAAAATATTCCCTTAAACGCCCGCGGATCGTGTAGTACCCCGGGCGGCGGAGTTGAAGCCGGACACTCAATATGGGCACTGCCAGCTTAAGTGTACGGCTTCAACTTGGCCGCATATTCATGCAAAACAATTCAACCTATTTAAAATATTCCCTTAAACGCCAGCGGATTGTATAGTACTCCCGCGGCCAAGTTGAAGCCGGACACTCAATATGGGCACTGCCATCTTAAGTGTACGGCTTCAACTTGGCCGCATATTCATGCAAAACAATTCAACCTATTTAAAATATTCCCTTAAACGCCAGCGGATTGTGTAGT
>Ga0307517_10014547_pt1 | contig 10559 bp, 5 predicted proteins | sample 23_EM_MG_FD_194515 | JGI IMG/M metagenome (GOLD analysis project Ga0307517, IMG submission 194515) | Populus trichocarpa ectomycorrhiza microbial communities from riparian zone in the Pacific Northwest, United States - 23_EM | ecosystem: Host-associated > Plants > Roots > Unclassified | place...
ACGAGTTCGAGTTTTCTCAGGATCACAGGAGGCTTACATGATTGTTAATTTTAGAGCCCGTAGGATTAGTCAAGGTACATGCAAGTTAGTCCGAACACTCACAATAATAAAAAAAAAAAAAAAAAGAGAGAGAGAAAGCTTGGAACTCTCAAAATTCTTATTCGGGTTTCTTTTGCTTGCTTTATTTTTTCTGTCATCTGTCTACATTTTCTTAATAGAATCACTCATTTGTTTTGCATTGTTATTTTGTTGGAGCTGGAGAACAAGTTGTTCTGAAACAATGTCATTATTATGGCAAAAAAATTTGTGCGCTGCATTAAAATTATCAGTACCGGGCAAAATAAATGAGAGAGGGAGAGAGAAAATGTAAAGCACTGGTCATTGGGATTTGGAAGGCACGTGCAACCAGGGTTGTTTGGTTAAAGCTCAATCAGCACAATTTTTTTTTTTTTTTGGTATATCAAATAAAATTGCACTGGTCCCGACATTGTGTTTAAATTTTATTTATACAATTATGTAGGTGTAAAAACAAAGCATAGCCCAAATGGCAAGACTTTCTAATTTTTTGGGTCAGGCCCAAATAATTAGCATCCCTATCCATTTTCAATGCTATCTCGAGCAGATCGTGTATTAGATTTTTATCTCAACACAGAATAAAAATATTTAATTATCTCTTTATGCATAGTTTTTTCATAATATCTCCATGTAAAAGCTATAAAATTTGGGAGTGATATGGCAGATGCACTTATACAGAATACACGCATATTTGTTATATACAATGGCCAAGTCACAATGAGAATCGCAAGAGATAGAATTGAAGAAAAACATAGGACTATTGCTCATTAGGAGCAAAAATAATAAATACTCGGCTAAAAAGGAATACAGTATTTATTATTTGTTAAAATGAAAAGTGAATTTGGAGACAAATAGCATCTCAGCTTATTTATCTAGAGCGCCTATATCCTAGCTGGTATGTTCTTTCCAAAATCTGGCTGGAAGTCCATGCAATGGCACGGGGAACGGGCCATACTGAATCCCACTTTGAGATCCCACTACTTCCCACCTGCGAACCAAAATACAAAAAGCCCTCGTCAATGTCTTGTACAGAGATTGGGCAATATTTTTACAGGAAAAAGAGTTCCTGCGAATTGTTACAGATCTCCGACGTCCTCTGCAGTATCTTTTACATATGTTGATCTTACTGAGGTGATAAACCATTGAATCTAAGATCCAACGTATTGTTACAGGAAAAGGAGTTCCTGCAAATTCAGTGGTTAGTGTTTGGACATCAATACCATGATATAGTTTTTTTAGGAAAATCTCATTGGAGGGACCGACAGGAGGATATCTCATTTTCGTTAACCAAACAGCAGACAGACAATACATTCAATAAATAGTTGTCGTGATTTTCAACAACACCTGAACTTGGTGAGCAAATGGTGGATCATGATAAACATCTCCAACTTGGCAAGTTCATTTCCTGGACAAGCATGTTGTCCACTTCCAAATGGCATAAATGTATTGGGTCTTGGTGCAACCTACACCAATAAAAGGGGGGGGGGGGAATAGAATGAAGATTTGAAAAAACAGAAATTCCCTTGGCCACAAACCCAAAAATTACCCTGTTGTTTTGGCTAAAGGGGATTGAAAAGTTGAATGGCTATCATACCTCAAACCTTGTTGGATCAAATTTTTGAGGATCTCTAAAATATTCTGGATTGTGATGAGTATTCCTGAACAAAGGCATCACCTTCCAACCTTTGGGAATCAGGTACCCTGTCACAAAGTTCAGGGTCAGTCACTTTCCCTGAATGTCAATTTCTATGATAAATGTTGAAAGAATCATTGCCAAATTCAATATAAGTTCAATTGACCACTCCGTCTAAGAAGGATTGTTTATGATTTTAATCTTGCATTTGTTCTCCAAATGTGGAAAACATTGTTGAATTTGACCAGCCCATCTGAACAGGGTGCCTTGTCATTTACTAAATACATGTGTGTAGGTCTGCAGGGATAACCTAGCGTTAGGACTTTGGGATTTCTACTGGGAGTCTTAGGTTCGAATCGTTTGGAAAGAGAGGATGGATTTAGGAATACCCTCAATGTAGTCTAAAGCCCATTTGGCTTCCAATGAAAACACAGATATGAGTTATTCTTCGTCTTACCCTTGTACTCGACATCAGCCACTGCTTCTCTAAACGTGAAGGATATAATGCTTGCCATTCTCAAGCTCTCCAACACAACCTGGCAGCACGTAGTTTCTCGCTATTAGCCGTTTATAACAACAAAATGGTATCCCACTCGGCAAATAAGTAAAACTACAAATCTACAGTTTCGAAATTCATGCCTTGTGCTTGAAAGAGTTATGAACACAGTTCTGTAACATACCTTATGAGTAAATGGCATGTTTCTCGTTTGACTCCAACTCAATGGCTGATTGCTTTCATCATTCAATTTGCGAATTGCGTCCTGTTCGGCCTATAGGAGACAGCATCACCAGTAATTATCAGCAATTAATACATTTACTGTATCTTTATATAGATAGAATTCATAGACAGACGAAACAGATGGGAGAAAGACTTGTTCTAGACTCTGCTGATGATTTGGCTTGTTCTTAATCGTACCTTTACAGCCTCTAGAACTTTCTGGTTGTCATGGAGATACTTGGCAATCCATGTCATGGCACTAGCTGTGGTGTCTTGAGCAGCAAAAAACACTCCAATAATGTTATCTGCAATTTGATCATCGGTAAGGAGTTCTCCTTTCTCATTTTTCGAGTTCAATAGACAACCGAAGAGATCCTTTACAAGCAATCTCTTCTCTTTTCTTTCACGAATAATATCACCAAGAATCTTGCTTAATCTCTTTCTTGCCTGAAGAACATCGATTTTTGAGAAATTATTTTGAGGAGTCGATGTTTGTCAAAGGACGTGCAATTAATGAGACAGAATTGAACAAAATCTGATGTCAAATGTACTCTTGTTTGTTTTGCTTACCAGCACTGCCTTCCTGTAAGGAGTTCCTGGGAGGCTTGTTGCAAAGGAATTATAGCCTTTATCCACTATTCTGTAGTTCCTTTTCATTTCTTCTCTATATTGGGCTTCCAAATTGCCAAAAATTGCTAGTATTCCTACTTCAAAAGAAAACTGCGAAGGTAAAGGACAAATCCATGAGAACTATAATGATTCTCGAGTAAAAGATAAAAATAATACAAACATAACCTTAAAAAGTGCTCAGTTGTATGAGCAAGGAATATAAAACTATACAAATATTCACTAAGAATAAATACTTAAAGAAAGCCATATAGGATATAGTCTGGGTGTAGCAAGATATCAAAGGTAGAAAAGTACCATTAAAAAATTGATCCAATCATTCGTGTGAAATATTGACTACATATTGAACCACACCAACTGACCTTTTTCATTTCTTGAAAGGTGTTAAGGACATGTCCACCATCCCATGAATCTAAGGTAGAGGCTGCTGTGGATGAAATATCAGCAACCAAATTTCGGATTGAATCCAGAGACAAGGAGCTCTGAACCAACTTCCTTAGACGAATATGGTAATCTCCTTGATGGAAAAAAAGAGCTGATGGACCAATCAAATGTTCCTTACTTTTGGGATATGTTGGCTTGAACAAATGAGCTTGAGTCACAAGCACAAACCGAGCTGCCTCTGGGCTAGCCAGTATAATACACGGGCAACCAAGAATATGGGTCTTGAATATTTCTCCATACCTATATCACCAAGGACACCAAATTCAATTGCATGCACAAGAATGCTCATAAAGACTGAAGAGAACTACATATTGATCAGATGATCATCATGGGAAATACTTAAAATGATAAACACACACACACAAAAACAACCTTTTTTGTTTGGATGCAAAGAAGACATTTGGGTCTTGAGAGTAGAGTTGAAGAGTCTCTCCAATGCAAGGCCAACCCATTGATCCTGGTGGGAGCTTAATTCCTTTATTGGGTTTTTTCTTTTTTCTTATCTTAATTATATAAGACACTACACTTATGAGAAAGATGAGAACGTAAGCCAGAATCCCTCCCATCTCTGTCCCAGTCTCTGTCTCTCTCCCCTTGTGAGTAGGTGTTAGCTACAATATAATACAAGGTAATGGAAATAGTTATTCTAGTCATGAAGAGAGCAGGAGAGAGCCGATTTATAGATGTGCAGAGGATATATAAAAGACAAAAACACTAATCTGGTGTCTCATTTTATTTATGGTTGTAATTTAATTCGAACAAATTCAGACAACTTTTTATCACACAGGCAATTTTTACCATGGAGGATATTCAGTTCAAGCCTATCCAGATGTTTTACAATTTTCTTGTTAAGGCTTACTATCACCAGAATTCACCATTTGTTAGCCATCGATCACTCCTACTTAATTTGTTTATATAATCTTCAAAGGGAACAAACAGAATCACAAATCTTTTTACTTTGTTGTTCCTAGCCCCCAAGTCCAGCTTGAAGAATTGCTAAACGAATAGCTGACTAGAACATCCCCTGACGAGGGCATTTTTCTCATCTAGATAGTGGTGTGGGGACAGGGGTCATTTGACAGTTTTACGTTCTTGTTTGTTTTAATCGCTACAGTTTAGAATCTTAGATTCTTTGTTATCGCTATTTGTCTCCCATATACACGGACTGCACGTAACAGATTGAATTAGGCTTTTGTGGTAAGAAAAGTAGCTTTTCGGTGTTGGTGGCGGCAAGGGTTGGTAGAAATCCTACATTCATGGGAGAATGAAAGCTCTGTATCACAGAAGAAAGAAAAAAAAGAGGCATTGATGATCATATTTCAATTTGCAGCCTATATTGGTTCTCGAAACTGTAATATGGTTGTGCAATGTGTAAAGAAAATTATCTGTGCTTAAAATTTCCAAAAAACCCTGTTTATTGTGTTTTTGTGTGGAGGAGCAACCCTGTTTTATGCGTTCATGATTTTACTAGAAGCAGATAGATAGACAGACAGACAAAATCCTGATCACGGATTGCGAAATGTTATTCCAAAATCGCCATACTGTGAAACTCAAATCAAACAGATCAATGAAGATTCGATACAGCTTCGAAAATAGATTTTTCTAGAAATTCAAGACCAAAAAAAATGATTGGATGATCAACTTATTTTATGGTAGTTTGGGCAGGTAATCTGACATAATGTAATGCCACCGTCCTATATAATCATTACAAGAAACAACTAGTGTCTTCCTTCTTGACTTCCATATAACTTCCCCTACATGAGAAGCTGTAAGGAAACGCAATTTCTTACAATAGCATTTAACAACTCACAGTCCTACATTAATCATAACTCTGTTTGATTTATCCTTTACATTAGTTGTGTTACCTTCGACTACAAAACGACACACAATCCCCTAATTCGGACCACCACGATCGGTTCTTCAATATGGCCGAGAACTGGCCGCACCAGTCCCTTAATTTGCCGAGAATGAAGCACTGCTTCAACAGCGGCATGATATATACAAGTCTTCGTTTTACTGCTGGTTTTGATAAGAACTAGACAAGGGATAAGTGCATTCGTTTTGCTTCGGCAGCAGGGGATTTGACTAAGCTGTCAAATGCTTATTTCCTAGCAAATGATTTAACTTGGACTGAGTGAGCAAAACCTAAACTTCTTAATTTTGTTTTCATGGTTCATAAAAGTAAAAACTTAACTCCTAGATATTGCTTAATCATTTCATCTTGCTATATCATAAATATTATTAATTTTTATATCATACTATCATTAATAAATAATACTCGAATTGTTATAAATTACAAATTAATTTAATTTTTCCTAAGTTTTCAGTAAAATCCATAATTAACTAGAATTAATTGGAACTCAACTAATTATTCATCATTTTTTCAATTCAAACTTGTTCAACCAAAATTAATACCTTTTAATTATTATTAATTCCACACAAATTTATATTTTTCAAATCTTCAACTTAACCATAAAATTAATTAAAACAATTAATACCTATTAAATTATTTATCACTTCTTCAATTCTAATACACTTGAGTTATAAAATCACACTCAATTTTAAAGTGACAAATTAAGTTCATTTCTTTCAAATCCCAAACAAATTTTAAAATACAAATCATATATTAATACAATAAAATTATCATTATAAAATAAATAAGACACTTAAATATACATGTAAATTACAAAAGTATGCAAACAAATTTCAAGAAATTAACTTTAAATATAAATGAGTGTTACAACAAAAAAAAACATGTTTTTTTAACTTGGTGGAGTGAAATTTGACAAGAAACAAAACAAAAAAAAGGGAGGTTGTGTTGATGTTTAGGGTTTAAACTGAAATCAAAGAAGAAGAAGACAATGTTTTAATTCTTTTTAAAATCGCTAACTAAAATTCTACATGTCAGAAATGCTGAGGAAATTTATCTTTTATTTTTTTTATTTACTTGTCATTCTCATTGAAATTACGAATAAACATTTTATGTCATAATTTTCATCAATAAATAATAATAGAATAAATTTTTGTTGATGTTTTCATTATTTCTTTTCAATTTTGAACAATGTATTTTATGCGATACATGATGCATAAAATTGTTATAAATGTCATTTCTTAGGATTTTAATAATAATGTGACAAGCAAACTTGGTCATCAATATTTTATTTGTTAGTAAATAGGTTTTCTTCCTCCTCGAGGATTAAAATTCTATAGAAAGCCGCAAAACTGATGTGGCAATTAAGATAAAATATTATAAATTCTATGTAAATGGTTTTATGACATCATTGCATCAAACAATAAACATCTTTTTATATAAATTTTCTGTTTGTTTAGATATTTCTTTTACGTATATTAGTTTTTGTATATTATAACATTAATGAAATAATTGATCAATAAAAGCTTTAAGCTATTGGATGCGTGGCAAAATAGACCTTTACGCTGTGTACAAATAACTATAGACAAGTAAGAAGGAAAATATGTAAAAGACTTGATAGAAAAAAGAAAAGAAGTAAAAATGTAAATTCCTTTTTTTAAAAAAATATCTCTTACTTAAGTTATGAATATAAGAATAAAAAATAAAACTATAAAATTATGTCAGCACGCTTATTGATTAACATTAAGTTGATTGCTAGAAGAGCTTATACCCCATCACCAATAAGATCTCAATGCACCACTCATAACGCCACCATTGAAGCTAATGTTTGATTGCTAGAGAAGCTTACACGTGCTATCCAAAATATATTGGTTCCTTCCACTTGTCAATCATTTTTTTTTAAAATTATATTTTATTAATATTAAATTATGTAATTACCCTGGTCTATTTAATAATTATAAAAAAAACTATAATAAAATGACTAAAATATTCTTGAATGTTGTTTCATGAAAATAATATTTTAAGTGTAGTTGATTAATTATACTACGAAGAAAAAAAAAACCCTTGCCCCTAGTCTTACGATACATATTTTACTAATGACCCTTATTTTTTTATATATAATAATAAGCAAGTATATGTCATTATTATTCCATAGGAATATCAACATAAGATTAATTGTTTTTTGTTTTGGCTTGGTGCATGCAAGTAGTATTTGACATGTCATTATTATTCCACGCCCCAAGATAAGACCAATTTCTTGTTTTTTCTTACAGCATTCTACTATTGGAAAATTTTGGCTAATCGCGCACAAGATAAGACCACTTTCTTGGCTAGTTGGGCTACTTTCATAAACACTAGTAGCATAGCCAAGGAATCTCGTGTGGAGAGGTTAAATTAAGAAAAAATCTAGAAGAAACTAGAAGTTAAAATTTACTTAAAATTACTCGATTGATAAAGGGAAAAAAATTATTGGCAGGGACTCGGGCCTACCGTCCCCTACCTCCACTCCTGACAAGCACAAGTTATGTCACTAATAATAGCATAACTAGCCAAAAAAAAAAATATTACATGCGTCATTGTCAATGACACAACTAAATAAAATGTGTAATTTTTTTCTGATTGTAATAATTTGTAAAATATTTTTATTGTTCGTGGAAATTTGAAAGAAAAAAAATCTATTGCATTTTGCATTTTGTCAAAATGGCATCCAGCTGTCGGAATTCTTAAGGTATCCGACCTGTTAGATCAGGTCTGATTTCTCGATTGTCCCCACCATGTCATGCTGTACGAAAACATAAACTGCATACGTGGAAGTCTCTGGATCATGGACTCGATCCTCTTGGGAGTTCTCAATCTCTGATAGGAGTACCCCTCCTTCCACCTTCACAGACTCACGGTTCCATTGTCACCAGCATGGCTAGCTGGACTTTGACACTTGTCACATTCCCGATTGCCCATTTCGAGAAACTTCAGATACGATATTGCTTCCTTCACTATATTATCAAGCCTTCTTATTGGTTATACATCAGCGTGGGGCTATTCCTTTCTTTTCTTTGTTTCTATATATATGCGCGCGCGCGCGCAAGAGCACTCTCCGTGTTCAGTCTCCTCTGCATCGTCGATAAATTATTTTTAAAAACAGATTTTAAATTAATTCAGTTCTTCTAATTTTTTTTTAAAAAAAGCTAATTAGTTTCTCTGTTTTTTTAATCTACGATAGAAAAGTCAAGAATTTTTTCTTCCACTGTAAGATAAAATGGTATTCATATATTCAAAGTATATAGTTTAAAATTGCACATTAGGGGCCAATAAGTAACATTTTTGGTCTAGAAGGAGCCTTTTGTATGATAGCGAAAACCTTTTGAAAAAATCCATTCAACTTTAGGGACCATTTGGAGTTTAGGTCGGCTGGGAAGTGGGAACAGCCCCCATTGACTCTGCTATTGGGTATGCACAAGCACCATTGCCTTGGAAAGGGCGCCTTGAAAAGAATTTTAGTAATTTTACTATTCTATTAAAAAGAGAATATGTTCAGATATTTTGAAGAAATTTATTAAAGAAAAAAAAGGTATAGAGTAATAATTTATTTTAAGGAGCAAACTATATTTAGCTGTAACACAGCTTATTAATTATATATTTAGGGCGTTAGGAGTAGATTTATAATTAGGAGAAGATTATAGGGACAATAATCCCCATTAATTATTTTTTTCCAAAAAATTCATAATAGCTTTTACTATATGTTTAGGAGCTCAAATTTGCCATTATATTCTTTTTAAAAACCTCCTTAATATTTCTTGAAACTCGGATCCTTATACTAGAGGGTGGTTTTTGTCGGAATAATTATGTATAAAGTTATTATTAAATAATATTTATGTAGTTTTATTTATTAAGAGTAGAATAATATTTTTAGTTTAACCAATATATATTTTATTTATATTTAGATTAAAACTAAATACTCATAATAGATAGATCATTCATAATTATATTTTTTTTATTTGATCTTAATTATTTTAATAATTACATTCAAATAAATATATATTCTGTAAATTCAATCTATGATCTAATAATTCTGTTTAAATATAACACCGGTTTCACATGGTAATATTATTAGTTTGGACAACACTACTCGACATCGACAGCACTTGCTTTCTCTCTGTCCTCTTTGCTTGCGAATCCAACCTCCGCCTCTGCTGGGCATCATCGACAACCCTAACTAGGAGTCAAATTCATCGTTGTCATATTGTTTGTCGTCGCAGAGCTCTCTGCAAATGGAAGTTGAGCACGTGTGTATAAGAAGAAAACAAACCAATAATTCGATAGGATATATATACGGGTGGGTCCCATGGCATCGATGTGGCATCCATCATGTTTTTAGTCACATGGCCACTCTGCATGGTCCAGTAAAAGCAATAAGCAAAAAATAATTGGGTTAGGCCACCCCTTTGCCATAGTTGTTAAACCTGGTTTAATAGGGTGAACTACAAAAATCTGAGATTCGAAACTTTACCGGACTGAGTTTCTAGTGAAACCATGTTATACATGTCCTAGTTGACTTAAGTGGGTTTTTAATTATTTGATCGGCCTAGTCTAACTCTGATCAAATTAACAATAAATAATTTTTTTATAAAAAAATATTATTTTAATAAAATAAAAAATTGACTTCCAGTCATCCGATAACCTGTAGATTTACCGAATGACTCATGTTAATTATTGGGTTGACACTGTAAAAGTAATAAGTAAAAGTAGCTGATCAAATAATTTATGGACTAGCAAAAAAAAATATGAAAGGTCCAAAAAGACCCTCGACCATAGTTAAATAATCATTTGTTTTTAAAAGTTATTTCATTTTAATTAATCGATTGTCCGACCTATATATGGCTACGCCCCTATTTACATCCAAAATAATATGTTTTCAATTAATTATTAGTAAATTGAATCAAATTACGAGATTTGTTATTACCAAGGACTAAAAGTGATATTATTAGCAACATGAAGGACCAAAATGTGAATTTACAAGCCAAATTTCATCCATTGAAAGTTCATGTGCGTTAACTTTGATTATAATTAAATATTGTGTGTGTGGCCATGATCATTGCATGTTGTGTTGATAAGGAAAAATCCATCGTGTTGCAATTGCATTACAATTACAAAATAAACTTAAAAGTGCTTAGTGGTTTTGTTGCACCGATGTT
>Ga0307517_10014549_pt1 | contig 10558 bp, 12 predicted proteins | sample 23_EM_MG_FD_194515 | JGI IMG/M metagenome (GOLD analysis project Ga0307517, IMG submission 194515) | Populus trichocarpa ectomycorrhiza microbial communities from riparian zone in the Pacific Northwest, United States - 23_EM | ecosystem: Host-associated > Plants > Roots > Unclassified | place...
CAGCTAAAACTCTCAATTATGCTTCTCACGATTACTAAATCCAATAAATTAATTAAATTCCTCAATTATATTTTTTAAATTTAAAGAATTTTCACTTAAGAAATATATTAAAAATTAATATAAATTATATTTTAAAATTTTATTTAATAATTTAAGTTTTTGAATTAAATTGATTATTTAATAGTTATGGTTTTTTTTTTTTTAGTTTAACGTGGGTGTCCAGGCCAGCTTGCGCGCACCTCGACTAATCTCACGGGCCCTGAAGTTAACGACCATGTAAGCCTCCAGTGGCCATCATATGAGCAACCACAGGGTTCGAACCTGAGACCACAGAGAAAGCAAACCTCTTAGTCCCAAACTCTTACCACTGGGCCACCACCTAGATGGTTATGATTATGATTTTTTAGTTCAATGACAAAGTATTAATATTAATATTGTAAGGGTTTATTAGACATTAAATGAAATATAATAAATATAATTCAATATTTTTTTTGTTAGCTAAGAGTCAGCAACTCAGCATGAGAATGTAAATTTTTATAGACATAAATTTTAAGATGTGTAAATAAAGAGAAAACTAAAGGATAGTTTTTGTAATTATCCCTTATTTTAATGGAGAATAAATCAACTTTAAGTTGTTAAATCTGTCACGAGGCAACATTTCAAGAATGCTAAGCTACCTATGTCCTAAAGTCCAATAATGGTACGGCTATAGAATCCGAGAACAAGACGCTCTTTGGAATCTAAGAAATTTCTTCTCTTCTCTTTTTTTTTTTTTTTCATTTTCCATTTTTGATGGATGTGGAATCTTTACTTATTTTATAGGTAACCAACCTTGACTGTTTTTACATGTAACCAACTAGTTTGTTTGTCGTTGGTATTCTTCGAGGTTTCTGTCTATAAATGGCTACAAGTCTACAACACTCCACTCTGTTTCTCACTTTGGATTTAGGCCACTGTGAGAGTTTTCGTGGGTTGATCTTTAATTTCTACTGAAGATCAAAGAAACCCAGAAATGGATTACCATGATGATGATGCATATGCTAAGCTTTTAAGGAGAGTGAACTCTCCAAGGTATTTCATCTCTCTCCCAAGTCCCACTTGTTCATTTGTGGGAGAAAGTATAGTCCTTACCTGACACCTACTTTGTGGTTGCAGAGTTGTGGTTGACAATGATGCCTGTGAGCATGCAACAGTCATTCAGGTAAATCACCTTGGAACTTTCATGTTGTAAGGATGTAGGATTGTCTGATGGTGAGGTTTATCCATCTAGAATTTTGTTTTTGTTTTTGTTTTTGTTTTTGTTTTTTGTTATCCAGTTGTTTCTTATTCATACTTTTTAATTTGTTTTTTTTTTCTTGTTTAGGTGGATACTGTCAAAAGGCAAGGTGCTCTACTTGAAGTTGTTCAAGTTCTCACAGACCTAAACCTTGTAATGACAAAAGCATACATGTCTTCTGATGGAGTGTGGTTCATGAACGGTATAATTAATTGAAAACCTTCTTAAAGAAATGAAGAAATTTAATCCTCTTTGCTCCCTTAATTTGACTGTTTATTTCAATTTTCAGTGTTTTATGTGACTGATGACCATGGAAACAAAATCAGAGATGAAGACATCGTCAATTGCATAGAGAAGGTATTCAATTTTTTGCTTCTTCTCTATTCACCATGCAATCAAATTGGTTTTGAAAATTACCAAATTATTTCGGTTTTCTTTGGCTCGGTTTTTCACTACTAAGTTCTCAATTTGGCCGGTTTTGTATGAGAATAATCTTTACAACTATTTTGCTTGATTTTGCAGGCTCTTGAGACTGATGCTTGCATGGTTAAGTCAACGGGGAAGATGCTGCCTTCTAAAGAGCACACATTAATAGAACTGACCGGCACTGACCGGCCTGGTTTGTTGTCAGAAGTATGTGCCGTGCTGACCGACCTGAGGTGCAATGTTGTCAATGCGGAGATTTGGGCACACAATGGTAGAGCAGCAGCAGTCATTCACATTGCAGACCAGTCAACTGGAACTGCAATCGAAGACCCAAGGAAGCTTTCCTTGATAAAGGAACTTCTTTATAATGTCCTAAAAGGTCATGGCGATTTTAGGACACCAATAGTTTCCATTTCTTCCCCTGGGGAAATACATATAGGGAGAAGGTTGCACCAGATGATGTTTGCTGCTAGGGACTTTGAAAGGCCTGGCAGCGAGAACGACAACAGTGTAAGGCCCTACGTGACTGTGTTCGACTGTCCTGATAGAGATTACACTGTTGTTACAGCAACATCCATCGACCGGCCAAAGTTAGTGTTTGATACCGTGTGCACTCTAACAGACATGCAGTATCTGGTGTTCCATGGCACAGTCATCACAGATAGCAAGAAAGCTTATCAGGTATCTACTCTCTGCCTATTAGTGGACTTCTTTAGTGCCTAAGCGTGAGGGTTTTGTGTAAAACTGAATCTTGACAACAGTTAATTATATGATTGCAGGAATACTATATCAGACATGTGGATGGATTCCCTACAAGCTCAGAAGCTGAGCGACAACGTGTCATAGAATGTATTCAGGCAGCCATTGAAAGGCGAGCATCAGAGGTATTGCTCTACCCCCTGTTGTGAGTTCTATTTTCCCAGTCCATGTAGCACATTTTCACAGGTTGTTTGATATCTTGCAGGGTCTACCACTAGAGCTATTCACAGATGACCATTTTGGACTTCTCTCTTATATTACAAGGATACTTCGTGAAAACGGTTTGTGGCCCAAAAGTGCAGAAATCTCGACAAGGAATGGGAAAGCAAAACATAGTTATATTGTCACAGATGTGTCTGGTAACCCTGTTGACCCCAAAACTATCCTTCTGATTCACCAGCAAATGGGACAAACCGTGTTACAGGTGAAGGGGAATTTGAGCATGCCATCGAAATTTCGGGAGACACCAAGAAGTTTCCTCTTTGGGGCCCTTTTCAGATGCCCAAGTTTCCAGAATTTTGGACTCAACTAAATCCCACTCGTGATATGCTTATCGTTTGTTAACGTTGCAAAAACGACAGAACAAACTGTTCGACTCCAGTTCAGTGGGACCATAAGTGACTTGAAGCAATAGAACACAGCAAAATACACTTGAAAGCTTATTGTTATTTTTCATGGTTTGTGTACAGCTAGTGTACAGATTGAAATTGGTTTGTAATTGTGAGAGAAAATGACTGTACAGAAGGAAGATCTTTTCTGAAAAGAGGCAAGTATGTTTTTGCCATGGTTTTTTTTCTCACAGCACTAGCTCAATCGACATCTTGCTAGCTTCAACTCGTTTGAACAAGAATCATGCCTTCATATTCTATGAACTGTTTCCCTAAGCTGCACCAAGGTAGGGCTCTGTTGCCCTGTTAAAGTGCATCTATTGAACAGACTTTAATATCCCATTCCTCGATTCCTTCTTCTAAGCTCCAACAGGATTTTCTCCTCTTTCTTTTCAGGATAAAGGAACGCCTCCCACATAGCTACCAACCTTGAAACAATTGACGCTAGTAATGGGAACTAGATTTTTCAAATAAAACTCGATCATTATACAGGTTAAGAAATCCCCTAAGCTGCCATGATCATGCTTCCTCATCCAACCCATCTCAAGGATTCTTGCAATATCAATAAGACAATTATGACGCTGATAACAAATAGTGCACAACGAGATAACCCGGCAGGATGCAAATAAAATGTGTTCTAAACTAAACTGAACTATTAGCATTCCAAAAGGCTACATGCAATCAGTGACAAGCAAGTTTATGTTCAGCTGCCCCAATTGCAAATTCAATTACAGTTAGCTAAAAGAAGTGATCGCTAAATACATTGGAAATCTAAGGTGTAAACTGGAACAGGTGAAGCTTAAATCATGTGCATTCTGCCACTTTTTTATGCTAAATTGATCTACAACTCCTTCAAACTACATTTGACATGTGAAATTTTATGGGAGCATGATCCCTTGATTTAGATATGCCTGCACGAATTGCCCTTTGCAAGACATCAATCCGCTCCTCGGTCAAGGACTCTGTTAGTTCATCTAATTCAGCGTATTCCTTCTCCATTATCAGCTCCAGATCATCAAAGTGCTTGATTTTGTGGTGCAGTTTCTTCAACTAATGTTGCATTCATTTAATAAAAGAATATTAAGAGCTGCATCCTCTAAACTGGAAATTTCTTCAGTATAAAATGTATAGAATGGATACAGAGATAGACAACCTGACCTACCTGTGTCTCAACTATGGTTGCCATTAAATTCTCAACTTCTCGGTCTTCCTGATCTGCCAGTAATTTAGCATGAGCAGCAGCTGCCCCAAGAGTTGTTGCAACAGCAGCTCTAAGACGCAAAGATAGAGGAATGTCATTCTGCCATGCAGATGCCTCCTCGTTTACTGTCGAAGATAGACATGTGAAGAGACCAAAGGATTGGTAAATATATATTCACTATATAAACAATAGGAGAAAGCTGGCCAACATAAAGAAGTTAGTGATTTGGTTGATGTGGATTATTAGCAAGTTGCATATAGGGTCTAGTGCAAGCTAAACTATTAGCAGTCTAGAATGCCATACTTTTTGATATGGTTGATGTGGATTACTCGCAAGTTACACGTAGGGTCTATTGCAAGCTAAACTATTAGCAGACTAGAATGCCATACTATCATGCATGTAGCAAAGTGGATATGCCCCCACCTCTCCCCACAAAAACACAGGAGAACATTCACAAGAAAAATGGCAATGTACCTAAACAAGCATGTTGAGCAAATGAAACTGAAATCAACAAGTGAACAAAACATAAAGAAGCATATGATAACATTAAGAACAGGCAGAAACCCCTCCAACAAAGTTCTTTGGATATCATCCAGTCGATTTTTTGCACAGTTGCATTGTATCAATTACCTGACTGAGTGGGTGTTTGCTTCACCTCTGAGGCATCAACCTCGTCAACTCTAAAACAGAAAAATGAACAGAAAACTTTAACATGTATCAATAAGGCAGGGGCAAAACAATAATCACAGGAACAGCAGAGGATAAAAATCACATAAATAAACAACCTCTTAGACTTGGAATGGAAGGAGGGAGAAGAAAACCCATTAGATGGAAAATCCTCCTCACCATCAAATATCTCTCTTGGACATGCAGTTTCATCACAAAGTGCTGCAACAGCAGCCTCAGCTGCAGCAGCTGTGATATCTGGGCCAACCATGGTTGAGATGAGAGCTACCTAATGAAAAAAATCACCAATTGCATGGTAAAACATAAGCTAAGATGAAAAACACTACAATTGAAACATATCCTAATTAACAAAATCAGATAAACCTATTGAAGGTGTGTCAACAAGAAAGTCTGGTAAGAAGTTAAAAGTAGTAGGATTTTGTAGCGGTGAATTCTACCTGTTTCATCAGAGAGCCACCAGCATCTGAAACAGAAGTGATGCGTCTTCTTTTCAAAAGGGGGCCATCATCCATGACATCTCCCTTCTCCTCATTTGCATTCATCTGCTCATGCAATTGATCTTCATGTTTGGTGTCATCTTGATGCTCAGATGGAGCTGCAGGAACTTGTTTTGAGTTGTTTGTGCTCCCAATCTGTCCACTAGAATTGCCCTTTCCATATGTAGAACTCAATATAAGATCCCCAAATGGCAGCTCAATGAGCTTAGAAATACAATCAAGTTTAGTCTTGGTTTTAACATTTTGAGCAACCAGGTCCCAGTCATTCCCATGCCTCGAAACAGATTCTAAAAGACGCAAAGTCTCCTCCTCAGTCCACACAGCTGCATTGCTACCATTGTTTTCAGCACTATCCTTAAGCTTGAAATCATCCTTAGACTTGTTCTCGCCATAAGTTCCATCATTAAAGCATTTTTGACAGATTAAGTAATCACCCTGCAAATTCAACCGTTAGAACAAGAAAATAAAATCAGCACTCCCACAGAAGGAAATAGAGAGAGATCATTCCCAAATATAAAAATAGCAAAAATGGATAGGGTTGCACAGAAGCACTGGTTGGTAAATGCCTAATTGAAGTGAATGATTCCAGATATTTAAGAAGAGAATTATCTGCAGTCTCACAACGCATCTAACAAATCCACAATGCCGCAAAGTTCATATCACCTAACTTAATGGCAGGGAAAAGAGAACAGGCTGTGTTAAGTCCAAACATGCACCACTCCGTCAGGGTAAATAAAGCTGCTTTCTAGGTGACCAAGATTATCTCCTAGCATTCCTAAACACAGTTGTTTAGCCACTCTTTTCTTTAACCAGCCTAGACACAGAACACCAGACAATTCAGAAAGGTAAAATCTACTGAGTCGATGGTCTGAAGTCCTAACCTAGCATATATTCTCAAAATTACAGTCACATTACAATATGAAAAACAGTCAACGCACCAAACCAACCACTATATCTTAACAAATTGAACAACACAAATGAACCTACAATCGAATGATGAACCGAAATATTCCATGGCAAAAAAGTGCACAAACAAAATTTTAGCATACAATGTGATAATGAATTCACAACTAAGACCCCAAAAGATAACCGAACGCAATAAACCAACATAAAATCAAATGCCACTGCAATCAAACCCGAATTTCAATTACCTTACTATACTCGTATTGGCCGGAATCACAACTTCCACCACAATTTCCACAAACAACCTCTTTCTTCTTCCCGACTAACTCGCCAAAAACATCCGAATAGGACGCCAAAGGCGGCAACTTCAACCCAGTCCCACTCCCACCACCACCACTACCCTCTGCGCTACTTTGCACCGACCCCACCGAAATTGGTTTCAACTTATCAGGCATCTCCACAATCCGAACTCCGTTCGGAGCCCCATCTTCAACCCGAACATCAACATTACCCGAACCCAAACCAATTTCCTCATTCTTTTCACAACTAAAATTAATCAATCCCCAATTATTCAAAAACAGAAAAACTTTATTCAACAAACTAACGTCACCAACCAGTGACTTTCGAATCTCCGTGAATGTTAACCTTCTAGAAGGATCTTCACGGTACTTGTTGATTATAAAGTCTCTGTATTCTTTGTAGATTTTTGGAGTTCTCGTTATTGAGCTCCCATCGAAGAATTCTCTTAAAGCGACTCTCTCTGTCTCGTGAATATCATGCCATGAAAACCAACCTGAGAAAAATACAAAGAAAAGAAAAGAAGATTTTGTAGATTTTCTGGGAAAGTTTTTTTTTACGGGAAACAAACAGAGAGTTAGGGTTTTGTAACACAGAGAAGAGACGACTTACTGGAATAGCTGGGGATGGTGTAGAGGTCGAGCTCTGGTTCGTTTGGTCGGATCGGGTTTAGATTCGGGTCGGAGTGTGTTGTTGGCTCCATAATTTTGGACATGAGTGGTTTTGTGTTTGGTTTTTATAAATTTGTGAGATTTTTAATTTCGGGAGATTGGGATTTGGGTGTTTCGGTGACAGGAGGTGGTGGTTGGTTGCGTAACTGACCAGTAGGGGTTCGAAAAGTGGAGGATTAATGAAGAGTTCTTTTGGAAAAACCTCAGTTGTGCAATGGATCTCGATCTAGGATCCAAACTTCCTAAAACTTTTCAATTGAGACCTTTTATATAAATTCATTTAATAAATAAATCAATAAACAAGATGGAAAATTCTTATAAATTCTATGACGGTGAAGTTGTGACTTCTGGTTATTTATAGCATAGTTTTTAAATAAGTGATTGAATTATTATCACTTTTTAGCAGGTTTGATGTCATTTCCTATCTCTTTTATACATTATATTCAGTAATTATAGATTTGTGCCCTATGAAATTTCTCATAAATTCATGTCCTGGAGAGAAATGCCGAGTCCTGTCGGGTTGGGCCCTGTTGACAAAGGCCTGTCAAGTCAGGCTGGGCCCTGTTGACAAAGGCCTGTCAAGTCAGGCTGGGCCCTGTTGACAAAGGCCTGTCAAGTCGGGTTGGGCCGTGATGAGATTTTTTATTTACATCGCCCGGTCAAAGAATAATTAATCTTGAAATAATTCAATCATAGGCAAATAGTTTCTCAACAAATTTTGAGATCGAAATCATGTCCCTGTTTTTTGGAGTAGCGTGTTTTATTAAAATTTGAATATTTTTTGTTTAATTTTTTTTTAAAAAATAATTTTAATGTGCTAATATAAAAAAATAATTTTAAAAAAATATTATTTTAATATATTTTTAAATAGAAAATATTTAAAAAAATAATTACCACCTCTTCTAAACATTTCTAAATGTATTCATGGAGCTCCGAAGTTGAAGCATTTTTCTAATTGCATTGACGTGGCCTTTTGCTAATCATGAGATTTTAATACGTGTATTTTAATGGATGATATAAAACATTAATACAAGAGCAATGTAAATGTATAATGAAATTTTATATTTCAAGAATAACATTAAACTGCAAAATGAGCCACCTTTGACTTCTCTATTTTTTAAAATGGATTAATTTTATTTAAGGGCTACTAGAAGCTTACATGGTCATTAATTTAAGGACCGTGAGATTAATCCAAGTATACACAAACTGGTTCGAATACTCACATTAATAAAAAAAATTTAATTTTATCACTAAATAACTATATTTTAGTACATCCTAGATATTGAAAGAAGATGTTGAAGTAATAGGTGTGTTTTATAATATCAAGAAATTTATTATTTGAATATTATAAAAAGATTATGTGTGTGTTTAATATAATAAATTATAAAAAATATACCCAAATAAATTATAAAATGTATAAAATGAGCTATGAGCTGTGATCATACTAAAATAAAAAATTAATATTATTTGTAAAAATAAAATATAGATAAACATGTAAGTATTTTATAATCATAGACAACAAATTAATAACTATGTTATTTAATAGTAATATAGGTATAATAAAACGTGGAGTGGAGAAAATGACGAAGATAAGGAATCATTTTGAAAGTCAATCATAATCATGCGAAAATAAGAATAAATTTACAAAAAAGTTTGAAGGATTTAGATTATAGAAAAAAAAATATTTTTTAGTTTCAAACAACCTTTAAAACACCAGCGGTCGTCGCAATATCCTTCCCAATAAAACAAATTAACTTGTTCCCCTTCATTTACAAGATGGTAGAAAAATATGCTGTCATTCAATATTACATGATGAATCAAGAAGAAATTATCTGCCATCTGAAAATTTCAGTACTATCCAGCTTTGTTGAATTCATTGCCAGCTTGACACTGTGTGTGTATATATATAGACAACGTCGAGCACATGCACCCAGCAAAACACACCTCTTGATCAGCAAACAAGAAATGGAGTTTTCAATGTTGCTCATCACCACCCTTGTTGCTCTCCAAGCTATTTTCCCCACTCGTGCATCAATCCAAGCAGCCCCTGCAAACTCAAACCTCTTCCGTGAATACATTGGAGCCGAGTCCAATAATGTCAGATTCACCGACGTTCCTATCAGCCCAGATGTTGAATTCCATTTCATCCTTTCTTTTGCCATAGACCATGACACCTCGAATTCTCCTTCGTCCACCAATGGAAAATTCAACATCTTTTGGGACTCCGATAATCTAAGCCCTTCTCAGGTTTCTTCTATCAAGAACCGCCATTCCAATGTCAAAGTTGCCTTGAGTCTTGGAGGGGATAGCGTAGAGAATGGCTATGCTTACTTTAATCCTTCCTCGGTTAATTCATGGGTATCTAATGCTGTTTCTTCACTCACACGGATCATTAAGCAGTATAATTTGGATGGGATTGATATTGATTACGAGCACTTTCAAGCTGATCCTGAGACATTTGCAGAGTGCATAGGACAACTCATTGCAGCCCTTAAGAGGAATGGGGTCATCTCATTTGCCTCTATAGCTCCTTTCGACGATGACCAAGTTCAAAACCATTACCTGGCCTTATGGAGGAAATATGGGCATCAAATAGACTATGTCAACTTCCAATTTTATGCATATGATCAGGGTACCTCAGTATCCCAGTTTCTGGATTACTTCAAAACCCAGACTTCTAACTACAATGGTGGTAAAGTCTTGGTGAGCTTTATCAGTGATGGAAGCGGCGGGCTATCTCCATCAGATGGCTTCTTTACAGCCTGCAGTAAGCTTAAGAGTCAGAAGCAACTCCAAGGGATTTTCGTTTGGTCAGCAGATGACTCTAAAGCCGAGGGTTTCCGCTACGAAAAGCAGTCGCAAGCCCTACTAGCAATTCATCACTAGCGTTGTTAATTAGCTTAATTACTATATGTAATGAATTAAACTCCATATGGTCATTTACCACTCCATGATTTTCTTCTATGTATGTAATACTAAATACATTTCAGATTCGGTTCTTTTACATTTCAGATTCGGTTCTACTAGCAACAAAAGGATCGAACTTCTTCCTTTTCTGGCTCAAATATTTGTTCAGCATGTGGTGCCTCTGAATCTTGGCTGTGTCTGTTGGGTTGGTTGCCATTAATGTGCAACAACCATTGACAATTGCAGCAGCTGCAGCTGGAGTTGCACCAACCATGTGCACCCATCCAAGATGTCAAAGGTTGGCAGCCACCATTGTTGAAGAAGAG
>Ga0307517_10014550_pt1 | contig 10558 bp, 4 predicted proteins | sample 23_EM_MG_FD_194515 | JGI IMG/M metagenome (GOLD analysis project Ga0307517, IMG submission 194515) | Populus trichocarpa ectomycorrhiza microbial communities from riparian zone in the Pacific Northwest, United States - 23_EM | ecosystem: Host-associated > Plants > Roots > Unclassified | place...
TCAAAACTTTTTTTTAAAAAAAAATTAGTTTTTTTATATCGTTTTGGTATATTAATGTTAAGAATAATTATTTAAAATAAAAAATATTATTTTAATAATTTTTAAATAAAAAATACTGTAAAAAAAAACACTACAACAATGCGTTTACACTGCCTTGTAAATAAACAGCTTCAACAAGCTCAAATATGACAAACTCTTTTAACTCTAAAACTTATTAACCTAACCAAGTATGATTACGCAAATTTAATCAACCTTAATACTTGGCATTTAGCCTAGAGCTAGGTTCTTTTCTCCATGTTTTCAATGAACCCCACGATGTACACGATCTTGTCTTAAATTAAATTAAATTAAATTGGATTAATTATTAGCAACAAAGAAATTCAATTTAAGCAATGATGTTTTGGTCATTCAGACCAAAATAGTTTCAAATGAAGTTGACACCTCGATAATCAACAATGTGGACCGGATACACGGAAATGGAGGGATTAAGAAGTTAGATTCATTCATTTCTCTTCATGTTATCTTTTGCTGACCGTCTTTTCTAAGACTTCGGAAAAATTAATGTCTTTATCAACAGTGAATATCTCAGGTTGCAAGATAACTCGAAAGGTCAAATATTTAGCCCAATATTCTAACATCTCATTCACATCTCCATTGATGTGAATCTCTGTGCAGTCTTCCACCTTTTACAGGTTTCTCTTCTTTTCTCCAACAAATACGTTTATAGCACTGCTGCTATTCTGCTTTCATACACACCTTCTTCTTCCCTATGATCCATTGTAGTTTCCACATCCTCCGAAATTTATTTTCTTAGAAACAATAGCATCGCCGGCCTGCCTATATATGAACACAATTGTCGTTTTAGTTCATCTGATTAAGCCCATTGCTTTCAACCATGGCCTGAAGATTCCCACGTAAGAAGTTGCAAGTAATAATGAAGTGCACGAAAGGCTTTGTGTACACGTTAATTTTACCTTTTTTGAAGTATCCGTATACATCCTGAGATAAACATTTTGTCAAATCTTGACCAAATTATCTTGAAGATTTTAGTTAGAAGATGAAGTTTAATGGAAATGGTTTTATTTTATTTAATAAGAAATTTGACTAACTCGTTTGAGACACGGTAATAGTTATGTAAATTGAACCTTTTTTTTTTTTTAGTAGTATTTGGGTTAGGGTATACTAGCTACACTATTAGAAAATTGATAAATATAAACGAAAATACTGACAGAATATTTCCGTTAGTAAATTGTAGTGAATTTTATAAACGAGAATATTTTCTCGATATATACCGAGAGACTTACAGTGAAAAAAATAAATTAAAACAAAGCCAAAAAGTATGATAACGTGTCTTTTATACCAACAAAATTACTGAGGAAAAATTCCGTTGGTATTTTGGTATTTTCCAGAGAGCTCTGGAACTGTTCACTTTCCAGTTGCACTGTTAATTACTGTTCTTTACAGATGAAATCACTGACGGATTGAAAAGTCGTCGGAGTTATTTGGAGGGTTTTTGAAAATTTTCAATTAAATTGAATATTTAAATTAAATATTATAGATGGAATCATCGACGAATTGAAAAGTCGTCGGTGATATTTGATGGTTTTGGAATTTTTTTTATTAAATTAAATATTATAGACGAAATCACTGACGAAATGATTAAAAATATTAATATTTAATTACCCGTCAGTAAAACTGTCAGTAAAATACCCTAATAAAAAGACTAGAATCTCTCATTTCACAACAGACGAGCCTCTTCTTCTTCTTCTTCTTCCTATATATGTAAAAAACATCAATATCCCTTTCTTTCTTTCTCTTTTTTTCTCTCCTCAACTCCTTCTCTTCTTCTCCACGCTTAGGTATGTTTTCTTCTCTTTTCTTCTTTTCTCTTCTCAGTTTTTTTTTAATTAACATATTTTATAAATTCGTTTTTCTTTTCTCTTCTCAGTTTCACTCGCAACTACATTAAGGTAAGATTTTTCTTTTTTCTTTTTCTTCTTTTTTTGTGTTTGTTTTTAATTATATTTATTTTCTTATTTTATTTTTAAAATTTTCTGTTCTTAATAATTATTTGAATGTTGTTGTAGGATTTTTTTTTCATATGAGATCAATTTTTAGTTGATTTATTTATAGGATTTTTAATTTTTTTAGCAATCACAACTTCATTTTTTTCATATGAAATTATTTTTAGTTGATTTATTTATTTGTTGTTGTTGTTTATTTTTTTGTGTTATTTATTTGTTGCAAATTTGTTTGAGTTGATTTTCTTCTCTTCTTTTTTCCGAGCAAGTCAGTTCTGAGTATTATAGAGTGTTGATTTATATTAATTTAATTATTTTCTAGTTTTATTAAATAGATTTTTTTAAAAATATTTTTAAATAATCATTGACGGAATTGCATACGGTATCTTTATCGGTTATATGACAAGTTTTCCGAGGAAAATACCGACGATGAAGGGAGTAATTTTTTTTACCGTGCTTTTCCCGTTAGTAAATCCATCGATAATAATATTTTTTTTATTACCGACGGACTTATCGACATACAAAAAATTACTAACAAAAGATTCATCAACGAAGCATTTTCGTTTGTGATTTCATCAATAAATTAATTATCAACAGAATGATTCTACAAATATCGATGAAATGAAGTAATAATTATGCCAATAATGTTGGTATTAATAGATGAAAATTTATTTTCTCACTTTGTAAATATATCTTCCCAGCAGGATGTTATTTAATTAATGAATCAAGGAGCTTAAATCTTGATAACACACATGACAAGTGTTAATCACTGTATTGTTCTTGAGGAAATATCTCGAGGATCTTTCTATAATATTTGAAGGGGAAAGGGAAAGGAGTCATTTCATATGTCATGCTGGCATGGTTGGATATATATAGAAGAGAAGATGATGATGAGAGAGGAAAGGTGGCGATGACTATAGAAATTGAGGGGGCGCATGCAACAACCCTCATTATTTTGTCCACGCAACCTGCCCTCTTCATTATTCAAAATCTCGAATTAATTCTTTTGTCCGGCATCTAGATATTTTGCTCGCTTCTGAAAAGGATGGTACGTATAATTAACGGTGAGAAGGTTTATGATTTTTCATATCATTTGTACTTTTCAAACACCCTAAAGTTTCTTTCTTGTAAAATATATTATGTCGAATATTTCATGCAAAACAGATAATCTTTTAAAAAAATTAATTTAATCCAATAATTTTAATTGTTAGATGAATTTTTAAGATATAATTTATATTATTTTTTAACACATCATCTTAAGTGAAAGCTCTTTGGACTTGAAGCCTGCACAACCCCATACTACCATGCGCTATCAATTAGATTTTTAATTAGAAGAGAGATTAAGAGTGATAAGACTCAAACTCGTGACTCCTTGTTCATTAAAGCTTTGATACCATGTCAAATAATCAATTCAACCAAATAGCTAATGTTGTTAAGTGAAATCTCAATATATAATTTATATTATTCTCTAACACTCCTTAATATCTAATAAATTTATTTATTAATGTATTAATTTTCCTAATTTAATTAAAAATGTACAAATACTTTTTAAAAACTCAATACTATTTTTATAATTTCACTTAATCATCAAAAAAGCATAGTTGAATTCAGGATTACAAATATCAACACATTTGATGGAACACATATGTTATAATTATCATGTCTACACTTGATTTGATGGTGGTGTAGAATACAAAATTTTACTATACATATTAATTAAATCATCTATAGTTGAATATGTTTAATAGTGGGAAATGTTTTTACTATATATATTAATAATTAAACCATCATAATTAATTAAAATGCTCCTAAGTAATTCTGTGATATTAATCACATGAAATTATTGAACAATAAAAATTATCTCGTCACTTTATAATTTTACTATCTTGTTATTACTAACGGTTAAGAAATATAGAGTTATTTGTTTTATTGTTTATTAAGGGTGGAATGGTCTTTTTATTTTCTTTGTTTACCCTATATATAGTCTCTTTGTATTTAGGTTAATCTGATTCCTTTTGAGTATTTGATTGCATTATGCAGTATCAATGAAACCCTAGCTTTCTTCTTTTTTATTTTTGTATTTCTTTGAATTGTTTAATATGGTATCAGAACCAAATTTCATGGGACGAGACTTAATCTCAAACACAACTTTTACGGATTCAACTATGTGATTGTACAATTTCTTTATTTTTTTTGACTGACCGTACAATTTCAAGAGGGTATTCGTTCAATTTCTACAATCTGGTATTTTGTTTTCCTTTCTTTTGCATTCTGGTTTTTTTTTTGTTTGTTGCTTATGGCTATTGAAAGAGACGATTCGTTTCAGTCTGTGAGTGTGAGGTTAGATTGAAAGAATTATTTGTATTGGAGTTATGTGATGAGAAATTTTTATAAGGGTAAAACGATGTGGGGATATATTAGTGAAACTTCTATGAAACCTAGGAATATTGATGAGGGTTATATTGCTTTGATAGATGCCTACGAGTCAAACAATGCAAAAATATTACTTGGATTAACAATTCTGTTAAGCATTTCATAGGTATACAGTTAACGAAGTATGAGACATTAAAAAAGGTTTGAGATCATCTGTAAAGGTTATTCACTCAATTAAAATTTTCAAAGCATTATCAATTAGAAAATGACATGCGAGCTCTTCACAAGAAAAATATGAGTATTCAGGATTTTTATTCTATTATGACAAATCTTCAAGATCAATTGACTCTTACAAAATCAGTAGAATTAAAGGCATGTGATGCCTATATTGCTCGGCATCGATTGATACAATTTTTAATGGCACTTCACAATGAGTTTAAAAGACTTAAAGGCTTAATTTTGCATCATTCTCCATTTCTTTCTATTGACTCAGTTGTTAGTGAGTTATTGGCTGAAGAAATACGTCTTCAATCTTATTCTGAAAAGGGAATTATTTCAACTTCTAATCCTTATGTGCTAGCAGTATCTTTTAAACCACTCTCTAATAATCAGAATAAGCCTTACATAAGTGATGCCTTTGACGAGTGTAGTTTCTATAAGTAGAAGAGTCATTGGAAAACTCATTGTCCTAAGTTGAGATAACAAAATAAATCTTAGCAGCAATCTCAAGCTTAAAAGCTTGGAAACCAGTCACAATCTAATGCTCATAGGCCACCTCAAGGTTACAAACCACCATAGTTTAATACTGCAACAATAGTTTTATCAGGTCCTTTCACTGATCCTAATATTATGGTTGAGCAATTTTAGAAGTTTCTCTCCTTACATCCACAAGTTATATCTGCTTCTTCTTCTATAGGTTACTTATCTTATAGTTCTTTAGGTATGTCGAATTTTGAATAAGTATTAGATTCTGATGCTTCATATCATATGTCTTTAGATTCTTCATCTTTTGCTTTTGTGTCTCATTCGTATTCTATTCCTGTCATGACTGCTAATGACACTCCTATGTCTTGAGTAGGTGTTGGTTATGTTGTCACACCTTACTTGTCTCTCCCTAATGTTTATTTTATTTTGAAACTCACATTGAATTAATCTTGCTTATATTGGTTAATATTACGATTCTAGTAATTATTTAGTTATCTTTTCCTCTTTTTTTTTTTTTTATTGTGTATAAGATCTATAGTCTCAGAAACTGATTAGAACATGTTCTAGAAAGAGGGGACTATATATTTTAGATGAGTTAAAAGTGTCAGTTGTTGCGGCTATTAGTGTTGATTTATCTTCTTTTCGTTTGAGTCTTTTGTCTTCTAGTTTTTATTTATGACATTCTCATCTAGGTTATGTTTTGTCTTCTTGCTTGAGATTTTTAGCATCCATATGAGCTTTAAAAAATTTGCAAACTTATGATATTTCTTATTGTAGTGAATGTAAACTAGCAAATTTTTCTGCTTTACCTTTTAATCAAAGTATTTCTGTTTCTTCTTCTTCATGTGATTTCATTCATTCTGATATATTAGGACTTTTTTATGTTACCATAAAAAGAGGGTCTCGATATTATGTTTTTTTTTATTGATGATCATACTTGTTATTCTGGTAGAATGTTGTTAGTTGTGTTTTCATGTATAAGATCAAGACTAATTTTGATAGATCTATTAAGTGATACAAAACTAGGTTGGTTGCAAAAGAACTCTCAATAGTATGATATGAGTTATGAGAAGACATTTGCTCTTGTTGTAACAATAACAACTATTCGTACTCTCATTGCAGTAGCTTCGGTTCGTCAATGACATATATCATAACTTGATGTTAAAAATTTCTTCTTAAATGGAGATCTTTAAGAAGAAGTTTATATAACGCCCCCTCTTGGTGTTTTACATGATTCTGAGTATGTTTGTAAGCTTAATAAAGAGTTATATATTCTCAAACAAACACCTTATGCTTGGTTTAACAACTATTCGTACTCTCATTGTAGTAGCTTCGGTTCGTCAATGATATATCTCTTAACTTGAGGTTAAAAATTTCTTCTTAAATGGAGATCTTTAAGAAGAAATTTATATGACGCCCCCTCTTGGTGTTTTACATGATTCTGGGTATGTTTGCAAGCTCAATAAAGAGTTATATATTCTCAAACAAACACCTTATGCTTAGTTTAAGAAATTTTCTATTGTGATCTTTTCCCTCGGATTTGTTTATAGTAGTCATAATTTTGCTCTTTTTGTTAAGTGCACTGATTCAGGTCGTATCATTTTGTCTTTATATATTGATGACATGATTATTACTAGTGATGATATTAATGGTATTTCAATTTTGAAGACATAGTTAGCTAGACAGTTTGGAATGAATGATTTAGGTTCTCTACGATATTTCTTGGGTATTGAGATACACTACTCACTTAGAGATTATCTTCTTTAATAGTCGATATATGTTGCAGATATTCTTGAGCGGGCTAGACTTACTAATAATAAGACTATAGGTACTCCCATTGAGGTTAACACAAAGTATTCATATTCTGATAGTTTATTTTTGTCAGATCCTACTTTATATCATACTATTGTTAGGAGCTTGGTATATCTTACTATTACTTGTTCAAATATTGCATATGTTGTTCATGTTGTTAGTTAGTTTGTTGCTTCTCCTACTGCTATTCATTAGGTAGGTGTTCTTCGTATTTTGTGATATCTTCGGGGTACAATCTTTCAAAGTCTTCTACTTCCATCCACCTCTTGCTTGGAGTTGTGTGCATACTCTTATGCTGATCATGACAGTGATCTTACAGATCGCAAGTCTATTACTGATTTCTGTATCTTTTTGGGTGATTCTCTTATTTCTTGAAAGAGCATGAAACAACCTATTATTTCTCAATCTTCAACCGAAGTAGAATATCATACTATTACATCTATTACCAAAGAGATTGTTTGGTTACGTTGGTTACTTATAGATATAAGAGTTTCTCTTTCTCATCTCATTCCTATGTATTGTGATAACCAAAGTTCTATTCAGATTCCTCAAAACTCGGTTTTTCATGAATGAACTAAGTATATTGATATCGATTGTCATTTTACTCGTCATCATCTCAAGCATGACACCATTACTTTGCCCTTTGTTTCTTCTTCTTCTTCTTTGCGGATTGCAAATTTTTTTACCAAGTTGCATTCTATTTCCCGCTTTTGTTTTCTAGTTGGCAAACTCTCGATACTTGTAGCTGCCGCATTGTGAGTTTGAGGGGAGATGTTAAGAAATATAATGTTTTTTTGTTTTATTGTTTATTAAGGGTTGAATACTCTTTTCATTTTTTTTATTTAGCATATATATAATCTCTTTGTATTTAGGTTAAACTGATTCCTTTTAAGATTTTGATTGCATTATGAAGTATCAATAAAACTCAAGCTTTCTCATTTCTTATTTTTGTATTTCTTTTTATTTTTTTGGATTGTTTAACACTAACTATACACAATATTCATGATAAAAAAGTATTTTATTTAATCACACACACAAAGAAAAAGGTACAGTATATCCACCTTGTAACAAGGCAGCATCCAATGTGGTTCATGTGAGAAAAGGAGATTTATTAATCATGTTAGTCATAAGCACGGACTTCATTGTTCCATTATGATATATCTATGTTCAATTAACTTCGTCAATGAAGATGTTTCCAATTTTAATTTCCACATTTTATATCGAGAAGTTTTTTTTTTTTTTCTTAAAACATGTGAACAAAATCTGCAACAAGCCATTGTCACTATTTATTGGTTATGTCAAGAAAATTTATTTAACTTCTATATATATTTTCAATAATTACTTATCAATCATATTAATTAATTAGTTAAAAGAAATAAAATTACAACGCCTACAAATATATAGTAGTTTAAAGAAAATATTTATTTTTATTATAAAACATGGTATGGAGTAAAATTACAACGCCATCAATTTCATCTTACTATTAACAATTTATTTTTACATTTTTATTAAGGATTTAATTGAAAGATGATAAGGGTGTAAATAAAAACATAATTTAATCTATTAACAACTTTAGAGTTTTTGATTTAAATTGACTTGATATTCAATATTTTTCTGTTACCTTTTTTTTTTCTCGGTTTGCACTTGGTAAAAATATGCAACACATATATCTAACACTTACAATTTGATATTTTATTTGTTTTTAAAAAATAACTAAAAATAGATATATTATGAGAAATTTTCACTCATAGATTTTTTAAAAAAAAAAATCAAACCCTCTCTTAAGATGGCATCAATACAAAATTTTAATGTAATATATAAATAATAAAACAAAAAAAACATATGTTTTTAAATAATTGGATTAAATATACATGACAAGTAGTATTTGGTTACTATTTCAGGATATAATAGACGAAGACAGTGAGGACAAAATAGAAAAAAAGATGAAGATATAATTATATTTGGTAGTGATGTACAAAGAAAATGATTATCTTTATATCTTATTTGGTTATGGTGGACAAGACATAATAAAATATAAAAAGTTTATTTTATCTTAATATGTATTGTTGTCAAACTTACATATTTTTAAAAATAATTATATATATATTTTTTAACTTTAGTTTATATTGAGTGTTGAAATTAATAATATTATAATAACTTTAGTTATAAAACCAGAACTGACCTCACGGGTTGACCTCAAGCATAGATTGGTCCGAGTTTAAGAAAAAATAGAAAAAGATTGACTTGACCTGACTCGATAAAATACCCTAGTCAACCCAAGATAAGATTAAGGTAAAAAGCCAGTTGACTTTTTTGAAAAATGTTTTTAGTCAAAACAAAGTTGTTTTGATTATTTTTTATGTTTTTCAGTCCACTAGGTTAACCCTCTCTACCTATGACCAGAACCTTGTATCAGGTCAATTCTCGAGTTAGGTTTTAAAACTATGATAATAATAATTTTTATCTATATGTTGACTCTGGTTAACCTGTGTTGACCCTCTCGACCTGTGAGTCGGGCATTGCCTTGGTTGATCATCGAGTTGAGTTTTAAAATTATGATAATAACAACTTTTATCTTTCATTGACCTATGTTGACCTTCTTGATCCGTGACCCGGGCCTTGCCTAGAGTTGACTCTTGAATCAAGTTTTAAAATCATGATAATGACCAATTTTATTTTCATATTAACTCGAGTCAAATGTCAACCCCACTCGTGCCCCCAGCTTTGCTCTAGGTCAACCCCAAATTGAGTTTTAAATTATGATAATAACCACTTTTATTCTTACACTAGCCCAGGTCAACCCGACCCTTGACTCGGGTCTTGACCAGTGACCCAGGCTTTGCCTCAGATCAACTCTCGAGTTGAATTTTAAAACTATGATAATAACTATTTTTATCCTTACATGTTTTAATTAGACAGTTTTGAAATTGAGAGATTTTTACTAGGATACTTTAGGAATAAAAAATAATAAATATTATCTCTGTAAATATATTTTTTCTATACCTTCTGTTTTGAAATTACAAAAATTAACTTTAAAATTATCATAGAGATATATTTACTTTTATATCCTTGTCTCTATCTCTTCAATCAAACACATTTCTATCTTCACTATATTTATTTTTTATATCATAAAACAATAACCAAACACTACCTTAATGATCTATCATATATCATTACATGATTTATCAATAAAAAAACTTTTATATAAGTACCACTACATTCATTGTTGCATTTATTATCCATACATGTATAAACAGATACATAGATATGTCATAAGTAACCATGCAAATTGCCTATGTGTAGCAACATTAACTTGCAATCATCCTCAAGTCATTTCTATTTGGGAAATTATTTCTTGTTAAATTGTATCAAGTTCCCACATATATAAAAGAAAATGGATTAGAGTAAACATAGTTACGAGAGAAGATAAAGAACGCAAGGCATTTTCATCCACCATGACGATCAAGTCGGCGAAACACACGCGTTGTTAGCAAGAGTACGTATTGCTTTCTCACACCTCCACCTCCACCTCCACCTCCATCTAGAGAGAGGAGGAGGTGATTAGGTAGTGTGTGGGGCTTTAAAGTGGAAAAAAGCTTCAAAGTGCCAAAACCAAAGGGAGGAGTGGAAACAAAATAAAAGAAAAA
>Ga0307517_10014551_pt1 | contig 10556 bp, 6 predicted proteins | sample 23_EM_MG_FD_194515 | JGI IMG/M metagenome (GOLD analysis project Ga0307517, IMG submission 194515) | Populus trichocarpa ectomycorrhiza microbial communities from riparian zone in the Pacific Northwest, United States - 23_EM | ecosystem: Host-associated > Plants > Roots > Unclassified | place...
TCGCTAGGATGTCCAACAGATAAACGTAAAGGACGACTCGAGACACGAGTCTTATGTCCACGTCACAAGCAGACACGTCGATCACGCCCACTTCCTGTCGACCATCCTCACAAGCCGCCAACTCTGCCGTTACTGTCCGCTACGTTTCCTGGCGATTTACGTTGCCACATATCTGACCTCCACACTAGTTTATGGCATCCGCTTTCGTCAAGACCGATGAAGACACGTTGGAAAGGACCGAGGACGCGCTCGCGACCGTGCTCTTACACCTCAAGAAACTTCTCCGTACTAAGAATCGACTATGTTCTCCACTTCTTCGACTGCCCACCGAGACCATTATCCGCATCCTATCGTATGTCATGGAAGAGATAGAGAACTTCTGCGTTTGGCAGCCAATTTTCAGCACGTGTCACCATATTCACAACATCATGTGCGCCGCAACCGAACTGTGGTGGAAGGCGAATTTCTCATGGGATAAGGCAGCGGAGCTTGTGATGGCGAGGTCAGAGGGGTGTCCCGAAGCGATAACCGTGGACCTTGAATCGTGGGATCCCTGGCGGGACCCGCGTGGCCGAAAAGCTCCTGCCTTTTGCAGGAACAGACAAAGGCTCGGCGGCCATCGGCTCCGTACGTTGGAATTTTTCGGGGAGCCCTCCGACATGGTCTACTTTTCCTGGATCTTCGAACGCCCTCTTCCTCGTCTTCATCACCTCAAGATTCACATCTCTAGTCCTCTTGATGAGGAGGATGAAGAACTTCCCCCGCTAGAACCGGTAGCTCTCCAACTTCCGACGGACCTGCCGTTGCGGGTGCTTGATCTTTGCAATGCCACACTGCCCTGGTCATCGAATCTTTTCACAGGGTTAAGCGAATTACACCTGGATTTCAGTGGCTGCGACACTACCGTGGAGATTTCAGAGGATGAACTACTCGGGATTCTCGGCGCTTCCCGGCAATTGGAGAGCTTGTCGTTGGTACAGGTTGGGCCAGGGGTCCCGATCGGAGATGGCGGACTAGAGCTTACCCCCACCCGAACTGTACAACTTCCGAAGCTCGCTTTCCTCAAGCTAGACCATCTTCCGGAGTCTGTTGGTTATATCTTGGCCCACATAGACGTTCCCGCCATCATTTGCCTCGAAATTCATTCACTGGTTTTTTCCCAGGAAGTGGAGTGGAGTCTTGGCCTCTTCTTTCCCGACGGCCGCTTTCCGAATCGACTCTTCTCCAACCCTCCAGTATTCGGGATTGGAATCACAGGCGAGGATGGACCGTGTGGCCCGATGAAGGTCAACATCGGCGGCATCAACATATGGTTCTATTCGGACCCCCAAGAACAGGAAACCGCCCACGACACCATCCTGACCTATGTTACCCCACTAGTTCCGCCGTCTGGAACCATTCTCAAGCTTGGCGATTTCAAGTCGAATGAACAGGAGTGGAGAGAGTTCTTCAGGTCACATCCGGAAGTGCATTCGATCGAGTCTTCGGAGCTCCTCCCGGCCCCCATGCCCGAGTCATTGTGGGACGCCTTGTCGCCTGCTGGAGCGGATGCAGTCCCATTGTGCCCAAAGCTCGAGTTGATCTCGCTCCTCAATAACTCAGTGTCTACGTCCCTACTCAACTGTCTGCTTAACCGCAAAAACGCTGGGTTCAGACTCAGATATCTCAAGCTGCGGGAAGTGGACGATGAACTGGTTAAGGAGTTGGCTCTTCTGGTAGAGGTGGTTGAGTATGTGAAAATTCTCGATTCGCAAGAGAAGAAGGTGGGTTTCGATTCGATATATGAACTGGACGTTTTGCTGACCGATTCCCAGTGGGGATGGAAACGGGTGCTACGCAGCGATGACGTGTTGATGTAGCGTAGTTTTGTGGGTTGTACTCGCCTCCCCTGTACCTGGCGGGGCCGGCGGCGGGAAGTGAATTGGCTCGTATCGGCAGACGTGGATTGTTGTAGGTTCAATTTGGTCCAAACAATGCAGTCTTAGATGCCAGAAACACTGGTCGCACTGGAAAACCGATCGCAATATTGTTCAAATGCCGGTGGTGCAAGACATACATATGCAGAAAACTCATAAATAACGCGGAAACTCAACGGCGAACAGAAAAGGCGAGACACAGAACGGCACACGGGGGCACAGGAAGCCAGCTAGCACAGGAGACAATGTCCCTCAGATGCGAGGATCAGGAATGCGGGGCCTGTAATTCGCGGAAGGACGCGTCTTAATCAACTTGCGTGACGGTGTTCACTGTCATCGGCACCCCGAGCTGGGAATGGAGAATAAATAAGCGTGGGAAGTAGTGCCTTTTACAGGAGCTCCCTTCGATCTCCTGAAGAAGCTACCTGCCAGGTGAAACAGCTCCGCCAGACTGCAATGAAGCCCGAAGAGCCGATCGGGCCAGTTAAAGGAAGATGCGATCGTTAAGCCTGCCTCGAGATGTTTCGCGGCCTTCTCCATCTCGCCCTTGGAACAACAGGTGTCACCGAGGACCTTGTAACAGGTGGAAGCCTCGAATCGGCAGCTTGCGGGTCCAATCCCAGACAGCTACCTCCATCAAATTTGTAGCATCAGTGTCTATTTCACATGTTCGCGGTGGTGGTTGCATATTCAGCGGCGGGGCGGGGCTGACCGGTTGTCGAACTCCAGAGGTGTAGTGGCACCTCCGCTTGAGGGTTGATTACGAAGTCCTGGAGCGCGAAATCGGGCAGCGGCAACTTCCGTCCCCAACGAAACCGTAAACCCCGAGACTGTTGCTGTTGACCCGGCAAACAAGATACAAGTTGTCAACCTCCTGCTACCACTTTTCGAATTGGACTAAAGGTATTCCATTTCGTGCGATATTCGTCCAGTGCTGGGCGGTAAAGAGATCAATTCGGGACCTGATGCAAGGGGACCGCTGGATGAAATCATGGAAACCACGATTGACCCGGGAAAGAGGGCGATGCGCGAAAAGTTCGGCTGGAATACCTGGACGTGGGGACGGAATCTCCCGGCCCTATTTCATCCTCAGGGTGCCCGGGACGGAGATACGCCACAACAACCATCTCGGGGGGCTCCAGCGGAAGCTTCAACCGGGGCGGGAGCTTGCTTTCATAGAGCGGCTCTGATTTGCACCATCATCATGAGATCTACAAGCACATCTCGCAGCTCGCTGGGATGTCCAACAGATAAACGTAAGGGACGACTCGAGACACGAGTCTTATGTCCACGTCACAAACAGGCACGTCGATCACGCCCACTTCCTGTCGACCATCCTCACAAGCTGCCAACTCCACCGCTACTGTCCGCTACGTTTTCTAACGATTTATGTTGCCCCATATCTGACCTCCGCACTAGTTTATGGCATCCGCTTTCGTCGAAACCGATGGAGACACGTTGAAAGAGACCGAGGACGCGGTCGCGGCCGTGCTCTTACACCTCAAGAAACTTCTCCGTATCAAGAATCGACTATGTTCTCCACTTCTTCGACTGCCCACCGAGACTATCATCCATATCCTATCGTATGTCATGGGAGAGATGGAGTACTCCTTCGTTTGGGGGCCGATTTTCAGCACGTGTCACCACATTCACAACATCATGCTCGCCGCAACCGAACTGTGGCGGAAGGCGGATTTCTCATGGGATAAGGCAGCAAAGTTTGTGATGGCGAGGTCAAAGGGCTGTCCCGAAGCGATAATCATAGACCTTGACCCGTGGGATGCCTGGCGGAACCCGTATGGCCGAAAAGCTCCTGCCTATTGCAGGAACAGGCAAAGGCTTGGCGGCCGTCGGCTCCGTACGTTGGAATTTTTCGGGGAGCCCTCCGACATGGTTCACTTTTCCTGGATCTTCGAACGCCCTCTTCCTCGTCTTCACCATCTCAAGATTCACATCTCCCGCCCTCTTGATGAGGAGGGGGAAGAACTTCCCCTGCGAGACCCGGTGTTTTTGCAACTTCCGACGGACCTGCCGTTGCGGGTGCTTGATCTTCGCAACGCCACGCTGCCCTGGTCATCCAATCTTTTTACAGGGTTAAGCGGATTACACCTGGATTTCAGAGACTGCGACATTATCGTGGAGGTTTCAGAGGATGAACTACTCGGAATTTTCGACGCTTCCCGGCAATTGGAGAGTCTGTCATTGGTACAGGTTGAGCCAAGGATCCCAATCAGAGGTGGCGAACTGGAGCTTACCCCCACCCGAATTGTACAACTTCCGAGGCTCGCTTTCCTCAAGCTAGACAATTACCCGGAGTCCGTTGGTTATATCTTGGCCCACATGGACGTTCCCGCCATCAATTCCCTCGAAGTTCACTCGCGGGATTCTTCCCAGGAAGTGGAGTGGAGTCTTGGCTTCTTCTTTCCCGAAGGCCGCTTTCCGGATCGACTCTTCTCCGACCCTCCAGTATTCAAAATTGAAACTGAAGGCGAAAATGGATCGTATGACCCGATGAACGTCAGCATCGGCGGCGTCAACATGTGGTTCTATTCGGACCCCCTAGAACAGGAAACCACCCGCGACACCATCCTGACTTATGTTACCCCATTGGTTCCACCGTCTGTAACCATTCTCAAGCTTGACAATTCCAAGTTGAATGAACAGGAGTGGAGAGAGTTCTTCAGGTCACATCCGGAAGTGCGTTCGATTGAGTCTTCGCAATACCCCCCCAGGCCCATGCCCGAGTCATTGTGGGACGCCTTGTCACCTACTGGAGCGGATGCAGCCCCGTTGTGCCCAAAGCTCGAGTTGATCTCGCCCCTCAATAACCCCGTGTCTACGGCCCTACTCAACTGTCTGCTGAACCGCAAAACCGCTGGGTTCGGACTCAGGCATCTCAAACTGCGGGAGGTGGACGATGAACTGGTTGAGGAGTTGGCTCCCCTGGTCGAGGTGGTTGAGTATGTGGACACCCTCGATCCACAAGAGAGGAAGGTGGGTTTCGATTCGATATATAAACTAGACGTTTTGCTGACCGAGTCCCAGTGGGGATGGAATTGGGTGCTACACATCTGGGACGAGGTTGATCTCGCGTAGTTTTATGGGTTATACTCGCCTCCCCTGTACCTGGCGGTGCCGGCGGTGGGAAGTGAATTGACTCGTTCCGGCAGGCGTGGATTGTTGTAGGTTCATTTTGGTCCAAACAATACAGCCTTAGATGTCAGACACTGGTCACACCAGAAAACCGATCGTAATATCGTTCAAATGCCGGTGGTGCAAGACATACATATGCAGAAAACTTATAAACAACGCGGAAAATCAACAGCGAACAGAGAAAGCAAGGCACGGAATGGTACAGGGGGGTACAGGAAGTTAGCCAGTACGGGAGATAATGTCCTTGAGATGTGAGGATCGGAAGGACGAATGTGACTATTGGAGGTGCGGGGCCTGAGATTCGCGGAAGGACGCATCTAAATCAGCTTGTGTGATGGCGTCCGCTGCCCTCGGCACCCCGGGCTGAGAATGAAGAATAGGAAGTAACACCTTTTCCAGGAGCTCACCGTTGTCCATCGCCCCTTCGATCTCCTGAAGGAGCTGCCTGCCGAACTCCACATCCCCTGTAGCTCCAAGCTTCTCGTATATATCAACAGCGTGCAAAGCCTCGGATTCAGCCTCTTCAAGCTTGCCTTGTGCATACCAAAGTCGAGCCTGCAAATGCGCCGCGCGACCCAGATGGTATACGTCATTGACCGCGTGTGATTTGGCGTGTTCGGCATGGGCGTGCGCATCATCAAACTTGCTTTGATCGTGGAACAGCTCAGCCAGGCCGCAATGAAGCCAAAAGAGCCGATCAGGCCAGTTGAAGAAAGACACGATCCTTAAGCCTGTCTCGTAATGTTCCGCGGCCTTCTCCATCTCGCCCTTGGAGCGACATATGTCGCCGAGGACCTCGTAACAGGTGGAAACCTCAAATTGGTGGCCCTGGGCCGGGGGGAGATTGATCGTGCGGGACGCTGCTTCTTCTGCAGCCTCGAGCTGCATGTCGTCATACAACGACAGAGCGAGTTCTTTCAAAGATGACCCTTGTCCTCCCACGTGATCAAACCGTTCGTAAATCCCCAGTGCTTCTCTCGCATATTGTATCCCTTCTGTGTATTGACCCAAATTTCGATTTGCGTCGCACAGACACGCCAAGATCTTAGCAACCTGAAGCTCATCCCCCACTTCTGTCCAGAGCTTCAAGGTGTGAAGGAGGAGTCGTTTTCGCTCTACGTAGTTTCCAACTGCCTGGGACAACCGCGAGAGCTGGAACAAGCATTCCGGTTTGGAGGGATGGCCATCCGGGAGCCCTTCAACCTTCGGTCCCAGCCCAACCAGCCGTGGTTTGTGCCAATAGAGGTGCTCTGCGAAATGAGCACAAGTATCCCAGGTGTCATCCGAACTTGTGTCGACCATTATGAAAACATTGAGCAGGTGCTCAACATTCACATCCTCGGGTACAATCCATCGTGCTTCTTCGAATACGGGCTTTTCGGGATCAACAAGAACGGACAACCGAGTGAAATAACGATCCTTGGTCGTGCAGAGTGGTGGAGCTGACATCGGATCTTTGGGGCAGAGGTAGTCCCGGAGTGGTGCCAGCATTGTGATAAAACCATTGCTCCGATACGTCAGGGAGAGAATGTAGAACTTGTCGAAGATGTCTGTTCGGTTGGAGATGGTGGGAAACAACCAATCAAGGTTGTTCTCGTCAATTCCTTGAGGGAAGAAAGCAACAACTCCGAGGAGGTCGCGGGCATCAGGGCCGAGTTCCTGAAACATGGGGGAGGCGAGCGAAAGTTCGATGGTGGCCGCGAGGCTCCTATTGTGCTGCGCGTGAAGCACACCTGTTCGTTGTCTCTCCCACTCTCTCGCCAGTCGGTTGTCGTTCCACCCGCTGTGCTGGGCAACTGTAGCGAGCAGGGTGATCGACAGTGCATGGAAGTCGAGTTCTTCCAAGATCCTGTTTACCCGAGCGGACCGTTCGCCGTGCTTATAAATATAGTAGAAGGTGTCGTGCGCAGCCTCCGTTGACAATGTTGGAATGCTGAGGGTTTCGCAGCCGGGAGGGATGATCGAGATGCGGGAGGTGATGAAAAGGCAAATGTTGTTGAGTTGGCTCAGTTCCTCCACCACCGCGTAGATCTCCTCGCCGCTCGTTCCTCGCAGATCGAGAATTGATTCTGCATTATCGAGGACTATGAGTATCTCCTTGGAGGATAGGGACGGTCGCAAAGGGGCCAGATCCTCAGGGTTCTCAGCAACCGCACCGATGACCTTGGAGAGCCGGCGGAGGAAGTGGGACGTGTGTTGCTGGGAACTGATCGCAGCGGATGAATCGACGGTTGTCGCCAAAACGTTGCTTGACGCGGTCGTCGTGGAGGACCGTCAGAGCGGTAGACGTCTTGCCGATTCCGCCAGCGCCGATGAGAGCGATTGGGGTGAGGTTAACTGTGAGATAAACAATTTTCTCGATCAGCTGGTCGCGTCCGAAACACGTCCTCGGCCGTGGTGGCGGCAACTCCCCGGGTATGTGTAAGTTGTCGGATATATTGGTAGCCAATATCGCTCACTTGGCTTGAGTCTAGGTAACGGTGAACATTCATTCATTCGGCGTTGGAACAGGATACAAATGTCACCCACCGATCGATGTTGATTGTCAGCATCCTCCTGACTTTTCAGGATGTTGCGATGAATATCGGAGACCATGGTGTGGGTGTTAGCAACCTCGTGATGGACGTCGGAAACAACAGCGCGGATATCCACGACGCCGTGACGAATTTCAGAAACGGTTCCACGTATATTTATTGCGGGATCGGTCTGGAAACGGCCATCACGAATATTTGGTGGAGAAGGTAGCGATTCTCCAGGTGCGCTTGATCCACTTGTAGTCGAGATCGCTGGCTTAGTGTGAGTCTGGGCAGTGTTAAGCGGTTGCCTGGTGACAGGTGGACTGCGAATGTCACATACCACCCGACTTTTACCATCCCTGTCTTCATCGCTTTTCAACGCGTTACGATCGTCGTCGGAAACAGTAGTGGGAATGTTTGCAACGTCATTCCGGGCGTCGGGAACGATTGTGCGGATGTTCTCGGCATCGTGGCGAGTGTCAGAAACGGTGATATGTGTGTTGGTTCCAGCCTCGTTCTGGAATCGCGGAGTTAGCGGTGGTTAGACAGAGGTGGCGGAACGCACGTTAAAGACCTGAAGAATCCTGTCGAGGTCCAACCTCCAGATGGTGATCACATTCTTATTGTTCTTGGCGTGGATAAGTCGAGAGACCGGGTTCCGTTTCCCCCGTTTGACCAGCGTCCTCTGGATCTCTGCCACAGCGCTGGGATTGAGAGCATTTTGGTGGACCATTAGAAATACACGTCGCTGGTTCAACTCACGTCGTCAACTGGCTTGTCGCGTCACGCACAGACTGGCTGAGTTCTTCCAGCTTCTTTCCCTTCATCCCCCGGTCAAGCGCTCTGTAGATGTCGGCACAGACCAGCCCGAGTTCAACGTAGTCCAGTTCGTCAACCGCGAGGTCCTGGCTACGTGTAAACCTGGGGCAGATGGTTACGGAAGAGCTGGAAACATACCCTGATCATTGTAAGAAGACCGGCGACGGAATCAAAAACAGCCTTGTCTTGTGGGACTTGCGAGATCTTTCCTGAGTGGTTCAAAGCTTCGATGGCCGCGTCCAACGCTGAGATGGCGCCCTTCCACCCCTTCGGTCGTTGTGGGTTTGGGTCCATGGTCGAAGCTTGAGGTAGCTGGGAGGAAACGGTGCGGCGTGGAGGCTGTGAGGAAGGACCTGAGCGCTACAGCAGGGGTGGGCGCCTGGCTAAGCAGTCACTAGTCATGACCCGGTAAATCAAGATCGCTCGACACAGACGAACTCCCATTTCTGTAGCTTGGCCAGTGACCCCTGAGGCCAGGAGATGAGATCAGTACGTAGCGTTACCAGTGACGAATCCGCATTCTTCTCCACTTGACTCTTACCCTCGCAGCTCGCCAAATCAACGTTCGACCCTCTCTACTGCCACGGTCCGTCGCGTTCCCTAATGATCTTAGACGCTATTGTTTATCCAAATAGAGTATGGAATACGCTGTCGTCAGCACCGTCGCCGGTGCCGCGTTGGAGAAGACCGAGAACGAGGTCACGTCCGTGCTCTTTCACCTCAGGAAACTTCTCCGGATCAAAAACCAACTATGTTCTCCTCTTTTGCAACTCCCCACCGAAACTATCGTCCACATCCTTTCGTATATCATGGAACATTTGGAGATCTACGCCGTTTGGTGGCCGATTTTCACCACATGCCACCGCATTTTCAACATAATGTGTACCACGACCGAGTTGTGGTGGAAGCTTGATTGCGGGCGGGTCAATGCGGCGGAGGTTGCGTTTCTGAGGTCAAACGGGAGTCCTCAGATGATTGTCGCGGACCTCGCTCCCTGTTGGAACCCAAGTGGCCGAGCAGCCCTAAGCCGGTGGAGGGATAGACGGGTGTTTCACAGCGATAGGCTTCGCAAGTTGGATCTCAGCGGGCACACCTATGATATCGCTCGCTTTTTCTGGATCTTCAAACGGCCCCTCCCTCGTCTCAACTACCTGAAGATCCATTTTTCTCCCCAGCTGCCTTACCTGGGCATGGATAACTCGGGCCTCCCAGTTTCCTGGCAACTTCCGGTGGACGTACCGTTACGGGTGCTCGATCTTCGTAATACCACGCTACCCTGGGCGTCCAACCTCTTTCCCGAGCTCAATGAATTACGGCTGGATTTCAGAGATTGTCACGCCGCCGTGGAAATTTTGGAGGATGAACTGCTTGGGATTTTGGGAACTTCTTCGCGGTTAGAATACTTATCGTTAATGCGGATTGGGCTAAGAACCTCCGTCGGAGACACCACACCACAGTTTTCCCACAAGGGAGTCGTACAGCTTCCAAGGCTAGCTTTTCTCGAGCTAGACGACTCCCCAGAGGTCGTTGGCTATATTTTGATCCACCTCGACCTTCCCGCTATCGCTTCCCTTTGGATCTGCTCCCCAGTTTCCTCCAGGAATATAGCCCAATCTCTTGACCTCCTGACCCCTGATGACCATCTTCGGAAGCGACTCTTCTCAAACCCTCCGATATTCGGGATCGGGACTTCGAATGAAGAGTTGGCCGACCCTATTGTTATCAATATTGGCAGCTTCGGGATGCAACTCGACATTGACGCCGATGCGGTAAACATCTGTCGTCCCATCATGACCCGTATCCGACCGCTAGTTCCACCATCTATAACTGTTCTCAGGGTCAGAATTTCGGGGTGGGGGTTAGACGAAGTGGAGTGGAAGGTATTTTTTAGCTCGCATCAAGGATTCCGTTCGATCGAGTGTTTTGATCCCTCGGAGCCCTCGACGGGGACATTGTGGGCCGCTTTGTCACCCCCCTGGGCGGACGCGGTTACCTTATGCCCAAGACTCACGTCGATCTCGCTCCCCTACAGCCCGCGCTCGCCACACTTACGCAACTGTCTTCTGAGCCGGAGAAATGCCGGATTCCGGCTCAAATACCTTAAAGTGAAGATTTCGTGGGATGTGCCGAGGTTGGCTGAGGAGTTTAGCCT
>Ga0307517_10014552_pt1 | contig 10556 bp, 10 predicted proteins | sample 23_EM_MG_FD_194515 | JGI IMG/M metagenome (GOLD analysis project Ga0307517, IMG submission 194515) | Populus trichocarpa ectomycorrhiza microbial communities from riparian zone in the Pacific Northwest, United States - 23_EM | ecosystem: Host-associated > Plants > Roots > Unclassified | place...
GGCCGCGTCGTACAGCTCCTTGCGGCCGTGGGGGAGATAACCGCGGCGGTCGCGATGGAGGGCGGAGATGAGGCTGCACATCAGGGGGTTGGTGGCGAGGCGGCCGAGGTCCTGCTTGGTCCGGAGCGCGGTGAGGAGGGAGGTCTCGTAGGCGGCGAGGCGAGTCCGCTCTTCGGGGTCCTGGACGGTCGTGCGGACGGCGGCGTGCCAGCGGGCGACGAAGGCGGAGATGTCGTCGCGGCTCATGGGGGAGAGGGTCAGCTCGGTGAAGCCGTCGGCGGCGAGCCAGGAGTCGGCGACGGCGGAGGGGCGCGAGGTGACCAGCCAGAGGTTGCCGGGGAAGGCGGCGAGGAGGTCGCGGAGCCAGACGCGGACGCGTTCGCGGTCGGGCTCGGGGATCTCGTCGATGCCGTCGATGAGGAGGAGCGCCCGCCCTGCTGTCAGGACGCGGGAGGCCCAGCCGGGCGGCTGGGCCTCGGCGAGGGGGTTGCGTACGGCGGCGAGGAAGGACGCGGGGTCGGGCAGTCCGTCGCGGCGGATCAGGGTGCGTAAGGGGAGGACGAAGGGGATCCGGTCGCGGAGGTGGTGCAGGTGCTCGCCGAGCTCCTGGCGTGCCGCGCTGACCGCGAGCCACTGGACGAGGGTGGTCTTGCCGGAGCCGGCGACTCCCCGCAGCAGTACGCGGTCGTGGCCGGCCAGCGCCTGGTCGGCGGGCTGCGGCGGGGCGGGGGCACTGGCCGTCGAGTACTCGCGCGCTCGGCGGTCCGAGGCGGCGGCTTCCAGGCTCAGGTAGGCCGCGTCGAGGGGCCACTCGGCGCGGGAGGTGTCGGCGAGGTCGACGCCGAAGATGGTGAGGGTGCCGTGGCGCCGCGCGGTGTAGTCCGCGAACCGGACTTCGAAGTCGGTGTCGGGGCCGGTGGACTGGCCGGGCGGGGTGACGACGACGGGGGTGGAGTCGAAGTACGCCAGCTCGTGTACGAACCGCGTGTTGTCCAGGAGGACGTGTGCGGCGGTGACCTCTACCCGGCCGTGCTGCCAGCCGTGCGGATCGGTGGCGATCACTCCCATGAAGACGCCGTCGGAGAAGACGGCCGCGCCGGACATACCGGCCCAGGGGGAGCCGCCGTCGGAACGTGCGGCGGGCGGGGTGTGGTCGCTGTCGAGGACGTAGCGGCCGCCGAGTAACCCGGAACCGGGTTTGAAGGTGCCGACGAGTTGCTCGGTATCGAGCTTGCCGTCCGTGCCGCGCTGGACGTGAGGGAATCCGATGGCCTGGCAGTCCCGGATGGGGGCGAGGGATGCGGGCCTCCCCCAGCGCATCGCGGCTTCCGGGAAATCCGCGAGGTCCTCGGTCGCGTGGAGAAGAGCGATGTCGCAGTCATCGGTCTGCCACGCGTAGATCGGCGCGCATTCCACTGTGCCGTGTCCGCCTGGAACGGCGACGCGGACGTCCTCGTCGTCGGCGATGACATGGGACGCGGTCAGCACCAGCCGACGCGTCAGCAGATACCCGCTGCCCTGCCTGCCGCCGGAGAACACCGCGGCAATGCGCTCCCGTACGGGGTCGGGCCCCCGGCCCGGCATGGCGCTCAGCCTCCGTCGGCCGTGAAGTGGCTCGCGTCGCCCTCGGTGTCGGCGGCGATGCGCCAGCCGGTGCCGGTGGCGGCGTTCACCGGCTTGAGGGTGAAGGAGACCTTGTGGGTGCGGGCGGTGGCGCGGCCGGCTTCGGCGGCGGCGTCGATGACCCAGGCTTTGACGCCGCCCTTGGCGCGGGTGTCGCGGCGCAGCTCGACGGTGAACTCCAGGTGGATGTCGCCGAGCTCGAAGCGGAGGGGGGAGCCGGTGGCGGTACCGGTGTCGGTGGCGGTGAGGAGGCCGTCGCGGATGGCCTGGACGGCGTCGGAGAGCTCGATGTCGGTGAGGTGAGGGTCCACCGGTCAACGGTAGGGGCGGCGGTGGGACGGGGGCTATCGGTTTGGGGACTTTGGTCCCGGAGGGGGAATGCCAATGGTCCCGGGGGCGGTGATGTGGGGCACGTGACCTATTCCACCTACTAGGGAGAATAGTGGGCGGGGCCAGTGCGGAGGGTGGGCCGGTTCGGGTCGGCTTTTTCTTGCTACTGCCTCGGGTAGTAGGCGTGGTCCTTGGCGTTTTCGCAATTGCGGGTTACCAAGGGATGGCGATGCCGGTCCGGCTCGTAATTCCCCAGATTCAGCGAGGTAATTCCGTATGCGCAGCAACGTCACGCCCCACATACGCGGCAAGGCCGCCGTACTCACGGCCGGCCTGGTGGCGTCGTTGGCGCTCGGCGCGGCAGGCACGGCGGGGTCGGCGTTCGCGGCGGAGCAGGCGCCGGCCGGCGGGATTCTGGCGCGGGGGACGGCGGCGAGCCTGGCGAAGGCGACGCATGCGCAGGCCGAGGTGCAGGAGCGCAAGGCGGAGGCCGTGAAGGCGGACCGGAGCAAGCGGGTGGCGCTGGCGGTCAAGGCCGCCAAGGTCAGGGCGGCGAAGGCCGCGAAGGCTGCCAAGGCGGAGAAGGCGCGGCCGTGGATGAAGCCGGTGGCGGGGAAGTACGCGCTGTCGGCGGGGTACAACCAGAGCGGCGGTATGTGGTCGCACAAGCACTCGGGGCAGGACTTCGCGGTGCCCAGCGGGACTAAGGTGCGGGCCGTGCACAGCGGGACCGTGGTGACGGCCGGGTGGGGCGGGGCGTACGGGAACAACATTGTGATCAAGCATGCGAACGGGACGTACTCGCAGTACGGCCACCTGTCGAAGATTCAGGTGCACGTCGGCGAGAGCGTGGGCAAGGGCGAGCGGATCGCGCTGTCGGGCAATACCGGGAACAGCAGTGGCCCGCATCTGCATTTCGAGATCCGGAAGACGCCGGTTTACGGTTCAGCGGTGAATCCGCTGACGTTCCTGAGGCATCACGGCGTTTCGGTCTGATCCCGGTGGGCCTCGGTGATGAGGCCCTGGGCGACTTCGAGGATGGCGGCACGCTTTTCCTCGGGGTCGCCCTCGATGCTCTGCATGGCGAACATGCCGGCGTGCATCGAGAAGAGCGCGGCGGTGCAGCGGACCTGGTCGGTCATCGAGAAGCCGGGCTCGCGCAGGAGGCCGTTCAGGGTGGCGATCTTCGACTTGAAGGTCTCGCCGATGCTGAGCTCGCGCACGGTGGCCTGGTTCTCCTGCATGAAGCGGAAGAAGCTGGCGGCGCCCCACAGGGCGTCGCTGTAGCGGCGCAGGATCTCGCGTTTGGTGGCGAGGGTGCGGGGCTGGGCGGCGGCCCAGGCGATCAGGTCGTCGACGGGACCGACGAGGTCCTTGGCGACGCTGATGAGGATGTCTTCCTTGGTCTTGAAGTGGTAGTAGAGCGCGGCCTTGGTGACGTCGAGGTGCTCGGCGATCTCGCGCAGGGAGGTCTTTTCGTACCCCTGCTCGGCGAAGAGGTCCAGGGCGACCTCTTGGATGCGCTGGCGGGTGTCGCCCCGGCGTACCTGTGGCGTGGCCGTCATGGCTGCTCTCCTGATGCTGCTGTTTTGCTTCGACTTTAACTTACTTGACGCCCGGCTAGTAGCTGCTTAATGTCAGCATGATGTCAGAACTAGCCGGGCGGCAAGTAAGCGCCGGTGAGTGAGCAGGGGAGAGCTTGATCATGGCGACTACCGCCGGCGCCGCACCTGAGGCGGAGCAGAAACCGGAGCAGGAGCCCAAGCAGCGAAGCGTTCGCGTGGTGCTGTTCGGGCTGATGATCGCGATGTTGCTCGCGATGCTCGACAATATGATCGTCGGTACCGCGATGCCGACGATCGTCGGTGAGCTGGGCGGGCTCAGCCACCTGTCATGGGTGGTGACCGCCTACACGCTGGCGACCGCGGCCTCGACCCCGATCTGGGGCAAGCTCGGCGACATGTACGGCCGCAAGGGCGTCTTCATGGCGTCGATCGTGCTGTTCCTGATCGGTTCGGCGCTGTCCGGTATGGCGCAGGACATGAGCCAGCTGATCGCGTTCCGCGCGCTGCAGGGCCTGGGCGCGGGCGGCCTGATCGTCGGCGTGATGGCGATCATCGGCGACCTGATCCCGCCGCGCGAGCGGGGGAAGTACCAGGGCATGATGGCCGGCGTCATGGCGGTGGCCATGATCGGCGGACCGCTGATCGGTGGATCGATCACCGACAACTGGGGCTGGCGCTGGAGCTTCTACATCAACCTGCCGCTGGGCGTGGTGGCGCTGTTCATGATCTCGGCGGTGCTGCATCTGCCGAAGAAGCGGGTGCAGGCGCGGATCGACTACCTCGGCGCCGGGCTGCTGACCGTCGGCATCACCTCGCTGGTGCTGATCACCACCTGGGGCGGGAACCAGTACGACTGGGCATCCGGCCAGATCATCGGGCTGCTGGTGCTCGGGGTGGGGTCGCTGGCGGCCTTCCTGTACGTCGAGACCCGGGCGGCCGAGCCGGTGCTGCCGCTGCACATCTTCCGCAGCCGCAACTTCGCGCTGATCTCGGTGGTCGGGTTCTTCGTCGGCTTCACCATGTTCGGGGCGGTCACCTTCCTGCCGCTGTACCAGCAGACGGTGCAGGGGGCGTCGGCGACCAACTCGGGGCTGCTGCTCCTGCCGATGCTGATGTCGATGATGGTGGTGTCGCTGATCGCCGGGCGGGTGACGACGCAGACCGGCCGGTACAAGGTGTTCCCGATCGTCGGCGGCGGCTTGATGGTGCTCGGGCTGTATCTGCTGTCGACGATGGACACCGGCACGACCCGCTTCATGTCGGGGGTGTTCATGGCCGTGCTGGGCGCGGCCCTGGGCTTCCTGATGCAGATCACGATGCTGATCGCGCAGAACAGCGTCGAGATGAAGGACATGGGGGTCGGCTCCTCCTCCTCGACGCTCTTCCGCACCATCGGCGGTTCCTTCGGTGTGTCGCTCTTCGGCGCGATCTTCACCCACCAGGTGACGGAGACCATGGCGGCCCGGGCGGGGAGCTCCGCTGCGGCGGCGACCTCGTCGTCGGCGCAGCTGGATCCCGCGAGCCTGTCGAAGCTGCCGCCGGCGGTGAAGGATGCCTACCTTCACGCGGTGGCCAACGGCACGCATCACGTGTTCCTGTGGGGCGCGGTGATCAGCGTGGTCGCGTTCGCGGCGTCCTGGTTCGTGAAGGAGACCCCGCTGCGCGGGGCGGCGCCCAAGCCGGACGCCGAGCAGCCCGCGGACGACGCGCTACTCGCGCGGCAGGATTAGCTGTGCGATCGCCCCGCCGCCGTCGTGCGGCGGGGCGTTGCTGAAGGTGAGGCGGGCGCCGAGGACGCGGGCCTGGCCGGCGGCGATGGTGAGGCCGAGGCCGTGACCGCTGCCGGCGCGGTCCGCGCTGCCGGTACGGAAGCGGCTGGGGCCCTCGCGCAGCAGGTCGTCCGGGAAGCCCGGGCCGTGGTCGCGGACCCGGATGTACGGGCCGAAGACGCTGACCTCCACCGCGGGCTTGCCGTGGCGGACGGCATTGGCCAGCAGATTGGCCAGGACGCGTTCGAGGCGGCGGGGGTCGGTGCGCACGATCGTGTCCTGGCGGATGTCGATGAGCGCGGACGGCTCGGCGAGGGCGACCCGGCGGCGTACGAACTCGCCGAGGGCGACCTCCTGGAGGTCGGCCTGTTCGGCGGCGCCGTCGAGGCGGGCGACTTCCAGGACGTCCTCGATGAGGGTGCGCAGGGCGGCGGCGCGGTCGCGTACCAGCTCGGAGGGGCGGCCCGGGGGCAGCAGTTCGGCGGCGGTGACCAGGCCGGTGACGGGGGTACGCAGCTCGTGGGCGATGTCGGCGGTGACGCGGCGCTCGGCCTCCAGCCGGCCGGCCAGGGCGTCGGCCATGGCGTCGACGGCGCGGGCCAGCTCGTGGGTCTCGTCGCGCACCTTGGCACCGATGGCGTCGCGTACGCGGACGTCGGTGGCGCCGTCGGCGACCCGGGACGCGGCTTCGGCCGCCTTGCGCAGGCGGCGTGAGAGCTGGCCGCCGATGAGCACACCGAGTCCGGTGCTGCCGATGACGACGGCGGCCGAGCCGACGATCAGCGCCTGGTCGAGGTCGTCCAGGACGGAGAAGCGGTCGGTGAAAGGGCTGCTCAGGGACAGGATCCGGCCGTCGGCGAGCGGGGTCTCGGCCCAGACGACGAGGGTGCCCCGGGTCTGCTGGACGTAGGTGGCGGGCTTGCCCTCACGGGCGGGCCGCTTGAGGGGGGCGGGCAGGGCGGGGTCGTCGAGGCGGGCGTCTATGGTGAGTCGGCCGGAGGACTCGTAGATCCGCTGGGCGAACTGGACGCGCTCGTTCTGCACCTCGCGCGAATTGTCGATCATGCTTGCGCGTGCCGCGTTGTGCACGACCAGGCTCAGGACGACGGCGACCAGCGCCGACACCGCGGCGATCGCCGCGCTCAGCTTCCAGCGCAGCCCGCTCCGCAGGCGCAGGCCGCTCTTGGCGGGCTTGCCGCTCCGACCGGGTTCCTCGCCGGGCCGCATGCGCATGCGCGCCAAAGGTCAGCCTCTCAGCTTGTAGCCGAAGCCGCGCACGGTCTCGATCCGGTCCTGGCCGATCTTCGCCCGCAGCCGCTGCACATGGACGTCCACGACCCGGGTGTCGCCGCCCCAGCCATAGTCCCAGACCCGCTCCAGCAGCCGGTCGCGGGACAGGACGCTGCCGGGCGCCGCCGAGAACTCCAGCAGCAGCCGCATCTCGGTCGGGGTCAGCGCGACCGGCTCGCCGCCGCGCCGCACCTCCATCGCGTCCGGGTCCAGCTCCACGTCGCCGAAGGACATCACCCCGGCCTCCGCCTGGTCGGCCGCCGCCGCGGAGGCCTGGCTGAAGCGGCGCAGCACGGCCCGGATGCGGGCGGTCAGCACGGCGCCGTCGAAGGGCTTGGTGACGTAGTCGTCGGCGCCCGCCTCCAGGCCGAGGACGACATCGATGGCGTCCGCCCGCGCCGAGAGCATGATCACGGGCACGGTCGACTCGTCGCGGATCCGGCGGCACAGGCTGACCCCGTCCAGGCCCGGCACCATGACATCGAGCAGCGCCAGATCGGGATGCCGCTCGCGGAAGGCCGCCAGGCCGGCCAGGCCCTCGGGCACGGCGGTGACCTTGAAGCCGTCGCGCTCCAGGGCGAGGGTGGTCGCCTCGCGGATGACGTCGTCGTCCTCGACGAAAAGGACGTGCGTCTCAGCCATTGGAGTCCTTGGTGGCCTTGTAGGCGCGATGCGCGGACGAGATCTCCGTGAAGCCCGATCCCGTCCAGCGGTAGGTGGTGATGTCCTCGCCGGAGGGATTCGACACCGGGTCCTGCGGCTCGTACACCTGATGGGTGACCTTCAGCTCGCTGCCGCTGATCTCGGCGACGACCGGCGGCTGCTCGTCGGCGAAGATGTTCTGGTACGTGCCGTTCTTGAGCTGGTACACGTAGCTTCCGATGCCGACGCCGTCCGCGCAGGTCGAGACGTTGACGATCATGTCGTCGGTCCGGGAGTCCGTGAGATCCCCGAAATGGGTGTCCACGGGATACGAGTCGGCGCTGTCGCCGCAGGCCACCAGATCCTCGCGTATGTCGGTGGCGACCTTGGGGTCCGCCTTCACCAGCCCGACCGGGTCGGTGGTGGCCTCGGCGGCGCCCATGGCGGAGCTCGGGGCGGGGGACTTGGCGTTGTGGGTCGCGTAGGCCTTCGCCGAGGCGGAGGCGGCGGTGCTGACGATGCCCTCCTCGCGCACGCCGCCCGAGCCGGTGCAGCTGGCGATGGCGATCAGCACACCGCACAGCGCTATCGCGGCGGCGCCGGCGGCGGTGGCGATCGGGACTACGCTGCGGCGCACGCGCCTTCGCCCTCCGTCCTGCTGTAGGTGTAACCGTTCAGGTGCCCGTTCTGCTCCAGTTCGGCGCGCAGTCGCGCCAGCGCCCGGTGCAGGGTGCTCTTCACCGTACCCACCGACATGCCCAGCGCGTGAGCCGTCTCCTCCGTACTCAGCTGCCGGTAGTGGCGCAGCAGCACGACCTGCCGCTGCTTGGGGGCGAGAACGGCGAGCGCGTCGAGCAGCATCGCGCGGTCCGCGCGCTGCTCGCTGCCGTCGTCGATCATGCCCTCGGGCAGTTCCGGGGTGGGAACCTCCTCCAGTTTGCGCTGCCGCCACCACTCGGTGCGAGTGTTGATCATGACCCTGCGCATGTACGCGTCCGCGAGGCCCTTGTCCGCGATGTCCTGCCAGCGGGGGAAGGTCCGGGCGAGCGCCGTCTGGACCAGGTCCTGCGCGTCGATCGGGTCCGGCACGAGGCGGCGGGCGCTGCGCAGCAGGGCGTCCTGGCGGCTGCGTACGTACTCCTCGAAGTCCAGTACCTGCGCCTGTGCCAGGGCCCGGTTACAGGCCTGGGGCTCGGTGATCAGCTGGGCGTTCGCCGCCATGGGTGGTCCCCTCCGTCCGGTGTCGTCCGGTGTCCGGTCACGACCCTGCTGACGCTACGGAGCGGATGTCCGGCTTCTGCGACTGCGGACGCTCAGCGTTCGCACAGGAAGCCGTCGGTTGTGTAACGGAGGGGAGGAATGGGTACGGGGCTCAACCGGGCAGTCTGTACACGCCGTCCGCGAGCGGCTCCACCAGGCCGTCCGCGACCAGCCCGTCCAGCGCCCGCGCGCGCTGCACCGGCTCATGCCACACCCGGTCCAGCGCCGCCTGCACGACCGGGCCGTGCGCTTCGCGCAGCACCGCCAGCAGCTTCCCGCGCACCTGCCGGTCCGTCCCGGCGTACGTCTGGCCACGGCGCGGCGGCCCGTCATGCGCGGGCGAGCCCGCGAGCCGCCATGCGCAGCTCGCCGCGATCGGGCAGCTTGCGCAGGACGGAGTACGGGCCGTGCAGACCAGCGCGCCCAGCTCCATCGTGGCCGCCGCCCAGCGCGCTGCGGTGTCCTCCTCGGACGGCAGCAGCTTCTGCGCGGTACGGCGCTCCGCGGCGGTGGTCGCCTGCGGCGGATACTCCACCCCGGTCACGGCCCGGGCGAAGACCCGGCGGACGTTGGTGTCCAGCACGGCGTGTCGCTGGCCGTACGCGAAGGAGGCCACGGCGGCCGCCGTGTACTCCCCGATTCCCGGCAGCGCCAGCAGCTGTGCGTGGTCGCGCGGCACGTCGCCGCCGTGCAGTTGCGCTATCGCCGTGGCCGCCGCGTGCAGCCGCAGCGCCCGGCGCGGGTAGCCGAGGCGGCCCCACGCGCGGACCGCCTCACCGGCGGGGTCGGCCGCGAGCGCGGCCGGGGTCGGCCAGCGGCTGAGCCACTGCTCGTAGACGGGGAGCACGCGGCTCACCGGGGTCTGCTGCAGCATGAACTCGCTGACCATCACCCCCCACGGGCCGGCCTCGGCGCGGCGCCATGGCAGGTCGCGGGCGTTCTCGTCGAACCAGTCGATGACGGGGGCGTGGAGGTCTTTACTCATGACACCGCCGAGCCTATCCATTTCCCCCGCCCTCCGGGCCGGCGGCAGGCCGTCCGGGCTGCCCCCGGACGGGGCATTAGACACACAAGTTGCGGGCGTGTCCCGCGTGGCCTCGTTGGTTTGAGGGCGGACGGCATAAGGTTTGCGGGTGGGCTCTGTGCGCAATCCCGTGGGACCTCTCCCGTCGTCCATCTACTGGCGGCGACGGGCCGTTGTGGCGTGCCTGGCCGCGGTACTGGCGTTGTTGGTCTTCTGGGCCGTCAACTCCGGTAGCGGCACGGGCAGTGGCAACGGTGCCAACGGCAACAACGGCCACACGCCAGTGTCGTCGATCACCCCGGGCCCCTCCGCCAGCGGACCGCTCAACAGCAGCCGCCCGGGCGGGTCGGTCGGCGGCGCCGGCGGCAGCGGTGACACCGGCTCCACGGACGGCAGTTCGAACAGCGGCGGCAGCGCCGGGGCCACGTCCTCCACGACCTCGGGGACCGGCGACACCGGTGACACCGGCGGCACGTCGAGCGGTGTCAGCAGTGGCGGCGGCGGGCAGCTGCCCGCCGGGTCGACGCTGCCGGACTGCGCGAGCGGGACCGTCACGCTGACGCTGCGCAGCGCGCAGAACTCGTACGAGCCGGGCGTGAAGCCGCAGTTCAAGCTGACGGCGGCCAATGCGGGCAGCACCGCCTGCAAGCTGGACTTCGGCGCGACGGCGGCGGTCCTCACGGTCACGGACGTGGACGACAACCACGTCTGGGCGAGCGACGACTGCCCGGTCGACAAGAGCGCCTATCTCCTGCAGGTCCCGGCGGGCAGCACGACCACGTACGTGGTGACCTGGAACCGCGCGAACAGCTCGCCGAACTGCGCCACCCCGAGGGGCCAGAAGGCGGCGACGGGCACGTATCTCGTCCAGGCGAAGCTCAGCGGGTTCGGGGCCGAGCAGACGTCCTTCGTCCTGAAGAACGACTAGGGCCTAGCGACCGGCCGGTCCGGTCACACGTAGCGCTCCAGGATCGAGGACTCGGCGAGTCGCGAGAGCCCCTCGCGCACCGAGCGCGCACGGGCCTCGCCGACGCCGTCCACCGTCTGGAGGTC
>Ga0307517_10014553_pt1 | contig 10556 bp, 10 predicted proteins | sample 23_EM_MG_FD_194515 | JGI IMG/M metagenome (GOLD analysis project Ga0307517, IMG submission 194515) | Populus trichocarpa ectomycorrhiza microbial communities from riparian zone in the Pacific Northwest, United States - 23_EM | ecosystem: Host-associated > Plants > Roots > Unclassified | place...
ACAATCCTTGTTCCCCCCCCCCCCCACATTTCCTTCAAAATTCACAAGGTGACATTTTTAGATTTTTTTCTTGTTATGTTTGAGTTGTTGCATGCCAATGCAGCCAAGAAAAAGACTGTTTGATGCTAAAAGTTTGTCTTTTTGGAGTTAAATTCTTGAATTCTGTTTCAAAATCCTATCTTTGTTGGGTTTTGGTTGATAAGATTGGAGAGTTTGATGCTGCAGGGATCAATTTGAAAATTCACTGACAATTTATGGAGGCAGCGATTATTCTTAGAAAGCTCAAAAACATTCCTTGAAAGAGAGCTGTAAGTCAATTCTTTCTCAATTTCCAATGTTAAATTATAAGTTCTGCTCCACTGCTTTTTTGTTTTTTGTTTTGTTTTGTTTTTATATTGAGAATGGTCTGTAATAGAACATGAGACAGACTGCAACAGGGAAGAAAACTCCAACTTCGTTTGTATTTTAATTAGATAAGCAAATGCTTGTTTGACTCAAAATGAATAATGTAATAGCTGATGAATTGGCTTATGTACTTGGCCATGCCTTGTTTATTAAACGAGAAATACAGGATATTAAAGAAATGGGGTTTCTTTGCTTGAGACAATGAACTGACCGAAAAATGCCGGTGAATTTAGCGATGACCCATGATTAGTTTGTCAGATTTAAGATGATTGTGGCTGTTAAGTTTTGGCGGTGGCCCTTACGTTATCTGGAGCCAAACAAAATTGATTTATCAAGTAGATTCAAAGCGTATGTCATTAACTGAACAAGGAAGGAAATGGTTGTGTGGGAGAGCTGAAGAGAAGAGAGTCAGAATGATTATTTATGGTCTATATGAATATGACAATTGGTGATAGATTGACCTCTTTACATATGAAAAAATTTCAGTTTTGTTTGGAGAATGTGAGAGATGGGGGCAGCTGATGCGGATGGGCCAATGCACGGGCTGAGTGGTGGTGGTGAGGAGAAAATTTTTGTTTCAGTTCGGCTGCGGCCTTTGAATGCGAAGGAAATCGCAAGGAATGATGTATCAGATTGGGAATCCATCAATTATGACACTGTCATATACAGGAATAACCTTCCAGTGTCTGAGCGGTCCATGTACCCAACAGCTTATACATTTGGTAAGAAATTGCTTATCACTTTTTTAGTTTGTTTTCATTTTCTTTGTTAATTGCATCTGCACTTCTATTGATGTCACAAATGATTAATAAGGCTGCCATGGTAGGATATAACTTCATCACATCTGCTGTGCACATTACTCTATTCTACTGAATTATCACAAGCGTTTTGCTTGAACCTTCTTATAGTTTGGGAACTTGCAATATGGCTCTGTCTTTTATTATGTATTCATATTTCTGAGTTCATGTATACGGATCTCCTAATGCTGACTCTTCCCTGAGTTTTGGCCTCAACTTCTTCCCCTTTTCTTTCACAGCAATGTTGTAAAGTTGCTGGATTTGTATTAATGCGTTTCTTTTGCATGTTCACTACCGTTGTCCTTAGGAGCATATTTATGGACGTATACTTTTGCATCACAGAATATTTTCAAATACTCATCCCATCCGTCTTGTTTCTTTCTGTTGTTTGGTTAATTTGTTAATTATAGATAGAGTATTTGGGTCTGATTGCTCCACTAAGCATGTATATGGAGAAGGAGCCAAGGAAGTTGCTCTTTCAGTCGTCAGTGGTATAAACTGTGAGTACAACCTCCTTTAATAACCTGTTCATTGTTGAAATTTCTATTTGTGTTTTTTTATCTTTTTCTTTTTTTATTCCTCACAATGATGAATTTCTTCAGCAAGTGTATTTGCATATGGGCAAACGAGTAGTGGAAAAACGTACACTATGAGTGGAATTACTGAGTACACTATAGCAGATATATATGACTATGTGGAGAAGGTAACGAGAATACTTGATACAATTTTCTATCATTACTCTAAATACTCCATTTTATTTTATTCCTTAGATGTTCTCCTACTCGATGAAAATTTATTGTGTTCCCCCTTTTTGTAGCACAAGGAAAGAGAGTTTACTTTGAAATTCTCTGCCATGGAGATTTACAACGAATCCGTCAGAGACCTCCTTGGTGCAGATGCAACTCCACTCCGACTTCTAGATGATCCAGAGGTGATATTCATTTTAGGTGTGAAGAGCTGCTGTATGCTCCCCCCCCACCCTCATATCAGTAACATCTGACTGTATTGACAGAGAGGCACTGTTGTGGAGAGGCTCACAGAGGAATCTATAAGGGACTGGAATCATTTTAAAGAACTTCTATCTGTATGTGAAGGTCAGTAAAGCTATTGAATTTTAGGAGTTCAGGGGAGAGGCTTGAATCTGAGACCTCATGAGGGGAGGGGGGACATGGATGCCTATTGAGCTAAACAGGCTCATTGGCAGCCATGCTCCTGAGTTTAACGTTACTTTCACTACAAAACTTGTCACTGCATACTCAAGCATCCTGGTGATTTTGCAGCTCAGAGACAAATAGGGGAGACCTCTCTTAATGAAGCAAGCTCTAGATCTCATCAGATTCTGAGACTGGTATGACTGGATGTTCATTTCATTGTAAAATTTCAAATTATCACAACTTGATAACCATTTATTGTATGGTTTACTGATTATTTGCATAGCCAGACAGTTGAAAGTTCCACACAGGAGTTTTTAGGCCATTACAAGTCCAGCACTCTTGCTGCCACGGTGGTATGCGTTGTGAAAAGTTTTTGGATCTCTGTTTTAGCTGGTTATACTGACTGAACAATGTGTAACCATCATTCTTTTCTCCCAGAATTTTGTTGATCTAGCAGGAAGTGAGCGTGCTTCTCAATCATTATCAGCTGGCATGAGGTTGAAAGAAGGGTGTCACATAAATCGTAGTCTACTGACGTTGGGAACTGTTATCCGTAAGCTAAGGTGAGGATGTGTAGCTTGTTAAATTTCAGTAGTACTCAGAGATAGAGTTGGCATCTTCATTTTGTTACTATTGTGATGGAATAGTACTTCAAGTGTCTGAGTTAAGCTATCATTTTCCTAGCTGTCAGATCTTGAGGCTAAATTTATGACATCATATCTTCAAAATAGCACCATGTTCTGCCGTTAGTCATTCTTTCAGCTCTTCAGAAAGTTGCATAATGTTGTATGGTATAAGTTTACAAAATAAAATTGCAACCATAGCATTTCCTTACTAGTAAATGAAGTTGCAAATTGTATGCTCTTGTAACTTGACAGTCAATATGTGTGAATTTTGCTGTAAATAAATTACTATTTCGGAATAATATAGACAAATTATATCAGTTGTCATGGTCTTTCCACAAGCCCTCTTTCAATTTCTTCATAGAATCAAAGGATGTAATCTTCTATTCTTTTTACAACTTCCTATTCCCCTCTTCTTTTGATTCTTTAGGGCGTGCACGAGTCAAGACCTAGAATAAACTGAACCACCAATGCTCTTTCTACTTTATTTAACTTTATGATTGAATGCAGCAAAGGAAAAAATGGACATGTTCCTTTCAGAGATTCGAAGCTGACTCGAATATTGCAGTCCTCTTTAGGAGGCAATGCTAGGACTGCCATCATATGTACCATGAGCCCTGCACGAAGCCATGTTGAACAATCTAGAAACACACTGCTGTTTGCTAGTTGCGCTAAAGAAGTGACAACCAATGCGCAGGTCAATGTAGTTGTCTCTGATAAAACACTGGTGAAGCAACTGCAAAGAGAATTGGCTAGAATGGAGAATGAGTTGAAAAATACACGACCAGATTCTGTCACATCAGATTCCACTATAGTACTGAGAGAGAAGGACCTTCAGATTGAAAAGGTGGGCACAGTTCTTTGGATGACATTAGAAAACTTTTAATATCACAACTAGAGTCCTGCTCCTCCATCTTAATAACAAGGCAGTACTCCAACTATCATAAGAAACGAAAGTACATGTCATGACTGCAAATTACATGAATTAGAGACCAATCATTTAAAACCTCCATCTGTTTAAGTTATTTATGCATCATAAACTCGTAGAATGCAATGTGGGCTTAAACCTTGAAGCAGAAATTCAGGTTCCTTCATACCATCTCTGCTGCATGACTATGACACGTTCAATTCTTTAGTGCTGTGAACATTTGTGGAGGAGTTTAACTAGAGCAGAAAGTGGCTAGCTACTCTATTGAACTAGGCCTGGAATTACCCTACTCTCTGAATTAGTCTCTCTTGTTTTCCTCAAATTTTCTCAGGTGACTTGTGACGAATATTGGTAATTTTTGGCTTCTTGAAAGTCGAGTATCAGTTCATATCCCAAGCATATGCTCAGCATAATTACATGTATATGCATGAGGAAATTTGTTAATGTACTTATTTAATTGTTAAATTTTGGATTTCAACACCCCCAGCCTTTTCCTGCAGCTAATGAATGAGGTTGCAGAGCTGACTCGGCGACTTGATCTTGCTCAGTCACAGATTGAGAATCTACAGCAAGTGTCTGAAGGCAGCAGATCTTCAACAGTATGGGTATGCATTTTTTTTTTACTCTTGGCATTATATCTAGTACCGTTATAAAAAACAAAAAAGATTATTTCTAGCTCAAGCATCCACGTCTATCTCAATGAGCCTTCTCTATCCAAATCTGATATCTCTATGTCCTCATCCAGGCAGATCCAGATCATCACTACAATAAATTGCGAGTGCGAAATTCATTCAGAACTGACAATTCAGTATCATATTCACTCATTTTGGAAGATCCTCCCTCCCTGGATCTCGGTGCCAGGTCTTTTGATGCATCTCAATGTTCAGATGTGCAAAGTAGCCGAAGTTCTGGAGCAAACTTCATCCAATTCCCAGTTTTTGAAGAGAATTTCCTTCCAGAAAGTTTCTCTACACACCACTCAACTAGCACCACTAATTTTGTAGGAAATGATCTGCATGAGAAAAAGGATGCTGACGGACAAACTAATCAAAACTTTGATGATAATTGGAAGGAAGTTCAATGCATTGAAGTGGAGGAGTCGAGCGTAAGCCAATATTCAAATTCAAACACATCAGAGTCTAGGCCATACAGATTTGAGGAGTCTAATATGCCTTCTCCGGATACAAAAACAGATACCTTGGGTTTAACAAAGGTCGGGAATGAAGAAAGAACAAATCAAGAAGTAAAGTCACCCCCGTTGAAAGAACAGAAAGAGTTGAATGGTTTGCAATCCACTTTTATAATACCATCTCCTGAAAAGCTTTCTCCATGGCTGCTGGAAGCAGGCCTTTCTGAATCAAGAAGCTTTTTGAGCAGGAGTAGAAGTTGTAGAGCAACGCTTATGGATAACTCACCAGGTTTCTGTTTCAAGAAGGTAGAAGCGTATGAGAGCACACCACTGTTTGGGTTTGAGAAAGACTTTCCCGGAAGACCTGAGGGTTTTCAAAGGAAACTTCCTGCATTGAAGTATGATCCTGACATTGAAAGGTTATCAAGAAATGTCTCTCGGAATTCTATTTGTAGTTCTGCTGTTAATGAGCTCAAAGAGGAAAGTGGTGGAACTTCAACTGATTGGAGGACTGCCAGTGTTGGTAACTCAGATATGGGTCTGATGTACATGGCTGATTATTTGGTGAGTTTTTATTTTTATTTTCCATCGTCATTTGTTATAATAGATTCAGGCTATGGGATGCTAGATTAAATATTAAATGAATGAGCTCCTTACCATCTTATTTATCTGTCAAGGATGGATCATATTGCAAGATAATGGTTGGAATAATTGAATGTTTTGTTGATGCATCAATATCTAAATGTCCTTGCTGAATCTAGCAGGAATAGAAACGGTTCTGCAATGTCTTTAGGATGTAGTAGACGAGCTTCTTCTTACTCCCATCGTCTTCTTCTTCCATTTTTTTTTTTTTAATTTTTCATTTCTTAGAAGCTGCAGAAAGTTCTGGTTCAGTTAGACCTGTCATTTTCTTCTTTCATTTTTTTATTGGTTAATTGCAATGGTTGATAGGAACAAGAAACAACCGCGGAGGATGCAGAGAATATAGGAGATGATGGCTTGGATGCAACACAACATAATATGTCTGCAAAGAAGGTAAAAGATGTTGGCTTGGATTCAATTTGTTATAATGTGTCAGCAAAGAGTGTTAAAGATGTTGGCTTGGATCCAATTCAAGACGGTGCCTCAGCAAAGAATGTAAAAGATGTTGGCTTGGATCCAATTCAAGATGGTGTGTCAGCAAAGAATGTAAAAGATGTTGGCTTGGATCCTATCCAAGATGACGCAGAAAGTGCTTCAAAATGGCCATTAGAATTCAAGAATATGCAAAGCAAGATTATCGAACTTTGGCATGCATGCAGTGTCTCACTGGTCCACAGGACCCACTTCCTCCTGCTATTTAAGGGTGATCCTGCAGATTCTTTTTACCTGGAGGTAGAGATTAGGAGAATGTCCCTTCTAAAGGAAACATTATCAAGGGGTAGCAGAACTATTGTTCACGGACAAGTTCTAACATCTACCTCAAGGTTTATTACCTTCATTTCCACATCAACTCATATTTATACATATTTTCTGCAAGCATTCTAAGATGAAGTATTTCCTGTAAACAGCAAGAAGGCTTTGAGTCATGAGAGGCAGATGCTGGCAAGGGAAATGCAGAAGAGGCTCACTAGAGAAGAAAGAGAGAATCTTTTCCTAAAATGGGGTGTTCCATTGAGCGGAAACAATAGAAGGTTGCAGCTGGTACATCGCTTATGGACCAAGACAACAGATATGGACCACATCACAGAAAGTGCCGCTCTTGTAGCAAAGCTAGTTGGTTTTATAGAGCAAGAGCAGGCTTTGAAGGAGATGTTTGGGCTGCTCAATTTTACACCAACATATCCTAGCAGGAGGAAATCTTCTATTTGGAAGCGCAGCGTTTTATCCTTCTTGTAAGCATGTTATAGTGGACCTTAAAGTAAAAATTTGTGGCTAAAAGACGATTTCCACAGTTCTATTACACATAGATAGCTTTCTGAGTGCAAGTTTCTCTCCTTTGTAGTCTTGAAATCTAACTGCATTGGTTGGGAGTTGTGAGAAAGCTTGTAAATCTGATGTAAAATTGTAATGCTGGTGCTTCCCTTTCAGCTGTTCTTCTTCTCATCTTTTCGGGTATAAACTGGACCTCTTATAGAATAAATGGTAGCTTCTTGGGTCGCATAATGGAGTTCATCTATCCTTATAATGCGAGAGGGACCTGATCCGATACCTACTGCTAAAAAATTTGGACAGCCACAAAATTTAGCTTTCTTGCGAAACGTTGCCATTCGGGTTGGTATGTCCTTTTGTTTTAAGGGTATTAGCTTTAGCTTGTTGGTAGATGTTTTGCTTCTTGTTTGTTGAGAGTCAGCTCTGTCATGCTATAGGATATTACTGCTTTCAGGTTCGAGGCTTAGAGCCTTAAAAACAATGGGAAATCCTCAAACAATGTGGTGAGGATTGTGGAAATGCAAGTTAGCATGTAATTGTAACATTAAAGAAAGATTGAATCATGAATTCTTTTTAGGCATTTGATTCATCTAAAGTCATTTTGTCTCTGTTACACAACCTATTCCATCCAGAGGCATGAAGGTTGTTGCAGTATGGGAGATGCAGAGTGGGAAAGCCGGTGCATGGATCTATCCAATTCATCTAGAGTCACTTCCTGGAGAACGTCTATTGCTTTTCCAAGTTTATGCAGACATTTATTTCAGCTACTTTTTTTTTTTTTATTATTATTCATTTTCTTTTTTGGTTAGTTTTTGGTGTTTCTTCTTCGTTGTTGGATCTGTACTTTGGTAGAAAAACTTGTCACCCTTCTCTGTGAATTAGTTTGTCTTGGCATTGTTGATCTTCATACACTGCCTATGCATTTAGGGAACACATTATGGACTCTTTTGTATTGCCTTTTCCTTCTAAATGCACATGCTTAGGCTACATTTTTTTCTCCTATTTATGTTCAGCAACTACAGCGACAAAACTTCATTTTCGTGTTAAAATGTGGCCTGTCTAGTATTAACACTATAAATTAAAAAAAAAAAAAAACAGGATTGTATTATAAATCAATATTCATCCTCTCACATTAGACCATTCATCCCACTGTTCATCATCAATTATTTTCTTATTGGTCCTAAAATTTTTATTTTTTTACAGATTGGTTGGTTATTGGACTTGGTTTCTTTTCAATTTCATGCTTCTAAATTCTAATTTCATGATTATATGTGTCTGTTTCTGCTTCTATTTATATATCCAAGAAAATGATTCTTGGTGGTGGAAGGAGTAGAATATAAATATACACCACTTTCGCAAATTTCAGCAACTCTTTGATCTGTTGGACACTGGAATTGACAGAAGAGACAGGCCGTGTTGGAAATTATGTCTATAACTACGTTAATTATGTCGCTCAGTCAAAATTAAATTCCTTTTTTAAGTTCTTGCACATGCCTAGCATCACCAAGCATCTTTCATAATTATCTACTAGCCCTGTAGAATCTTCATCACATTCTTAATAAGCATCAAACCATTTTGTTTTTTTTTTTGAAAAACTATAGAAGAAACATATTGCAGAATCTAAAATTCATGAATTTTTCAAAACTAAACTATGAGAAGTTTTTTTTTTTTAACATTGCTCTCATCTTCCAAGCTTCTTGTGATTAGCTTCAACTTTTCCAGATCAGCTTTTATCTTCTCACAATGATATTGCATATGGCTCTTTTCATAGCATTAAAAACATTTCGTATCATTATAATCCACTCTGAGTCTAGAATATTTGATTTAGAGTTATTTCTATAAAACTTACCTCCCCTTGCCATGTCCCTATCATAACTCTGCTTTTGTAAGAAAATTTCCACTGCCTTATCACCACTAACATTATTTTCTACTCCTAAAAACCTATTATCCTCTAATAAAACTAGATTCACATCTTTCAAATCCAAATTGTTCCTTCCAACTAGAGCTTTTTTCATCCCCAATCCTTTCTCCAGCACTAATCACTTGTGTCATCAATCTATTACGGGGATATTTAGGAGTATGGTAGCGGTTATTTTTTAAAGTATTTTTTACTTAAAAATATATTAAAAAATTATTAAAATGCTTTTCAAATATGCACAGCAGAGAATTAGTCAGGCACTTGGAATCATAAATTATCTCCAAATTTTCTCATATTCCTTTAAGTATCGACTTACCTAGAATATTGTACTTAACCTTTAGAGTCAAAGCCAATGAAATCTGACTAATTGTTTTTTTTTTTTTTTTCTAAACTTAGTTTTGCACAGATTTACTCTATTTAAAAGAGATATCAAATCATCGAGTTATTAAAACACCTTTCATCGTTCTCTGCCAGAGAGCAAAATCATTTTTTTTTCTATAAAATAAGTTAATCTCAAATTTTATCATACCAATTTGTGTCATCTCTTCATCTTCAATTGTTTAGCACAAAACTCCATTTAACCTTGAACCTAAATTCTGCTACCAGTTTGTCGTGTAAAACTCGTACCAACCCAAGTAATATCAGAAAATAAAAGAGACAAAAATATTTTAACGTGTTTGACAAAGCCTTCTTTATCAAATACGGAAAATTATCAAACACATACCAATATCTCACTATCCAAAACCCAAATGCACCTAATAAAACTCTTACAGGAATATATCACATAATTATTTTTCTCGCGGCCTGAACAAGAAACACAATGATTGCACTCCTCAAATATTATCATGACCTGCGCCAAGTCCACCTCGAACTCCACGATCTTGTATCCACATGCTGACTCGACGCCAAATTGAATAGCTGCTCGATGGGAGAACTTACGTTTTGCAAAAGAAAGAAATGCCACTGGATTACAAGGTTTGTTGGTGAATTTTGGATCTGATAATCGTTATGATGCTTCGTACAACACTTCTTTACAGACTTACAGTTGTGATGGAACTTCGCTGCTCGACAAGGTGGAGCAATCATCTTCATTCACAAAGTGACCTAATTCTTTCCAAATATCATACATGCGTACGTCCCTCGTCAAGCCTACTACTATATTGCAATAATCTACGAAAAAATGAATTGAAATGATACCTTAAATTGAAGGCCCATTAACCATTAGTAACGAATTCTCTATACTGAAGTAGCCCACTAGTTGCATTAGTTAATTAGTCAAAGGACACCTATATACATTCAGGCAAGCATTTCAACAAGATTCTTATATTTAAAGCTATAATGAGGAGTGAGTGGTGCTTAAGCAACAAGTTTCTAGCTATATCCATCTTCTTGCTCTCAATTGTTGTATTTCTACCTTAAACTAAAAACTGTAAAAGAATTCATGAAGCATGTACAACGTGGATTAATCATGGATGATTACACCCGATTCTTGCTAACAACTATTTTAATGGACTAGACAAACGTGGGAATGCTTAACCGTTAATACAAAGGGATCGAGTTTTTTTTATATATATATATATATATATAAAGATATTTACATGATTTTGTTCTTTTCATCATTGTATCACCAAAACTGATGGTACACACAAATGGGATCGTTATCAAAGCCCTAAAAGCCGAATTTCCATTTT
>Ga0307517_10014554_pt1 | contig 10555 bp, 3 predicted proteins | sample 23_EM_MG_FD_194515 | JGI IMG/M metagenome (GOLD analysis project Ga0307517, IMG submission 194515) | Populus trichocarpa ectomycorrhiza microbial communities from riparian zone in the Pacific Northwest, United States - 23_EM | ecosystem: Host-associated > Plants > Roots > Unclassified | place...
CTTGAATTATCTTGACAAACTCGCAAACCACGTTAATCTCATAGAAAAACAAAATAAAAATAAATAAATGACAAAGTAAATTCTCAGCTATCCCAATATTAAAAAATAAAATGAACAAATTTTTTTAAAAAAAGTCATAACAATAAAACAAAAGAAAAGAGAAAACCATATGCTCAAGCAACACATAAAAGGAATAAAAAGCAAATGTGAAACATTGTAGCACTCTACATTAAAGCTAGCAGTTGCACCTGATCCATACTTTGATCCTGCTTTTTTGGAATAGATTGTGAAAGCTATTGTAGAGGGATAGCTGAAGTATCAAACTCAGCTCCTAGACCAGAGAGGGTAGTCACTTTGATGCATTAGGTTAATGGGGTGAAAGATATGGGTTATGTGACCTTCTCAGGAGAGAAGGATGCTAAGGTAGTGGGGCATTGGTTAAGGAATGTAAAAAAGGTGATGACTCATATGCGAGTACTAAAGGAGTCTCGAGTTGATTGTGCAGCCCAGTTGTTAACTGAGAGTGCCACCTTCTAATGGGAAACTGTAAGAGAAAGGAGATCTGGGGAGGCACTTATGTAGAGAGACTTCAGGGAGGAGTTTGAGGAGAGATACTACTCATGGCAACATAGAAAAGAAAAGGAACAGGAGTTCCTAGACTTATGGCAGGGAGATATGACTGTCCTTGAGTATGAGAGGAGGTTTCAGGATTTGTTTATCTTCACTTCTACTTATCTCCCCATGAAGCGCCATCGGGTAGAGAAGTTCCGAGATGAGCTTCGACAGGAGTTGAAGATGGTGTTGATAGCAATGCGATTTCAGTCCATCCGTAAATTGGTACATGTTGCTTAAGGGATGAAAAAAGTAATTCGGGACATACCGAGACCGATGAGTGAACAGGGCTAGATGACCGGGGTTAAGAGGAGAAATTTTATAGACTCTATTGACAGGCCTCCTCTTCTGAAGAAGGGGAGAGCGAGCAGTCTTCTAGACAGTTTCAAAAGAGGAGAAGTTTTACTGTAGGTAGAGAATCCAAGGGTTCTACACAGATTACTAGTGGGGGATCCTCAGGAGGTTCAGCTCAACAAAGAGCTAGGGCTATAAGGGGGTCTTCTAAATAGAGGGGACTTGTGTATCCATTGAGTGGGAGATGTAGCTTGAGACAGTATTATATTTGTAAAGATAAAGGGTACCGTTGGAGGAACTATCAATATTTAGGGAAAGGATATTTTTACTGTAGAGATACAAGCCATAAAAAGAGAAATTGTCCTCGTAATATTATAAAAAGTGCACAAAATCAATAGCAATCAGTTATTGTTGATCAACCTACAAGGCCTACCCAATCTAAGACAAGTGCTAATCGAGATCAACTCAATTTCCAGCAGTAGAGGATGTGGGAGATATTTGTGGAGAATTCTTGAATTCTTACTTCTCTGTCTTATTTCAGAATATATTCCTGATTATATACAACATCTACAAATCTATATTAGGAAGGCTATTAACTACACATAAATAGGTGTTATTATTTGGACCTGATTTATGGAAAAGGAAATTTGTGCAATTGACAAAATTTACAGCACATGGGTAAAATTGAACAGAATCGACGAGCATTAATGAATAAATTTAAAATATAAAGATAAAGTTATGTAATAGTGTTGAAGATTATGAAGAAATCAAGGCAGATTTGAATCTGATCTGAACCTGATTTATGGGAAAGGAAATTTGGCTTTCTATATTCATTTCCCATAAATCAGGTTAAGATCAGATTCAAATCTGCCTTGATTTCTTCATAATCTTCAATACTATTACATAGCTTTATCTTTATATTTTAAATTTATTCATTAATTCTCGTTGATTCTGTTCAATTTTACCCATGTGCTGTAAATTTTGTCAATTGCACCATGTGATCTTCAATTTTGTACAATTTGTTCCCATGATTGCATTTTTTATGTAATTAATAAAAAATGAAAGTATAATTGAAATTATTTCTACATCTCATTTCTATACCGTTAAAGATCAAAATGCTGTCATAATTTTTAGACACATAACTCTACTTTTCAAATTTCTCACAAAAGATTTCTCAAACAAAAACCTTTCCAAAAAAGCTCATGTTTGATTGTACTTTCCAAAATATTTTAAAAAACAATTCGTTCAAATGGCTTTCTTTTGTTCTCTATTTTTTATCGTTCTCAAGAAAAATCCTTTATGAAAACTTGTTTAATTTCTAATTTTCTCCTTTATATAAATACCTTTTAATTATAATATATATTTTCTTATATTATACCTTTACTATATATCTTGAGTAAATTTAATAGAGCTGTGATTACAAAAGTAAAAGTATTATATAGCATTGGGATAATTATCAATACCCCTTGTATAAAAGCCTCTAATCCAGGAAAAGGAAAAAAAAAACTATCAATATGTTTTTATATAAATTTGTTTTTTCAAATCTCAACAATTACTTCACCACTCCATTGATGAAACTCATCAAGGCCACCATAACATATAAATTATAAAAGATAAGCAGCTCAAATAAATAATTAAAGATGGAGTACTTCAATAGAAATTTAATAAAAGAATAGGTATTTTATAGGCAGAGGTTGGACAAAAATAAGGATGTCCAACACACCAAACAATTTCTTGCCATGTTCTATGCATGCACCAAACAATTGAAGTTATCTCCTCAAATCTTCTACAAGTACCCTATTAATCACTCCAACATTTTTCTGTTTACAGACTTGGATTAGAATTCTTGACAAAATCTATCTACTGTTAAGCTCCTACCTGAAATTAAATACTGTCTTAATTGCATGCCCACATATTACCATGGTTTAAGGAGGTTTTGGTAATGGTAGTGTTTACCACACTCATGAATATCCATGTTATCTCTTTTAACTGCTGACCGAGCAGTCAGGGGGTTAATTAACTAGTCCTTGGGCTATCTAGAATTCATTGCAACAAGAAGGCAACTACAAGTCAACAAGTCCATTTGTTGTAACGACACTGATTTTCACCAGCAAGGAAAACACAGCCTAAATTATAACAAATTGATGCCAATCTCAGAGGAATGGAACTAAATAGATCTCAGAATCCTTTCCTATCCCATCACAGCAGATATCAGGTAGAAAGACTCCTCTAATGGACCCTGACTGTACACCAAAGAGAAGCCAAACCAAAGATTATATATTGTCCCAGCAGAAGTTGCCTGGGCGTGATAGTGATGCAAATATTCTGAAGTTTCACTCCATCCATATTGCACCAAATAATCGTGAACAATACATCTCTACTAATGATTATAGGTACAAAATGATATGATAGTAAAATCAGCAAACTGGCCAGAACACCCAGAAAGCAAGTACAGAATACAGACGGACCCTTCACTGCATTCAAGTGCTTAAGGATTGCATCACCTGGGAAATGCATTTGCAAAGCCTTACAATCCTTGAAAAGCCGATTCTAAGATTATCAACAGCAGCTTTTACTTGAGCTGAGAGTGACTCGGGCAACAACTTGTGTGTTCCATTAGTAGAAGCTTGTAACTCATATGGAACGGCTGCTAATGGATAAACTCCACTGTTTCAAAAACCAAGTTATCAGACAACACAATCATTAAACATACAGTAAATGCCTGTGTAAAGAGTAGCAATATTGTTAAAAATGAAGACAGCATATGAAAGTAGTGATCTCAGGCCACAGGTTACAGGTCCAAGCTCCTCAAAGTGGTATATGATTTAGATTCATTTATTTTCCCAATACTACAATTGCTGAAGTTAATGCATAATTTGTTATGAAACTTTCTTTGTAGTAAAAAATAAATCCAATACAAGAAATGACTGATGCCCTTACCCTTTCACAACAAAACATTTTCATGGAAATGCCTAAAACAGGTTGGACTCAAATTTACACAACAATCAACTCAAATGATCTGCTTTTTTTTTTGGTAAATAATCTGATTTGCATTCTCAATCATGATGCGTACTGTAAAACAAAGCTCAGCTCCTGGTTGGGATGTGAACTCTCATTTTGTTTCACTTCACTTAGTTGTCAATTCATTATCATTTTTATAGTTGATTGTGACTTCACAAATTAAGCATGGACATCAACAACAACGCTCTCACAAAGATAACGGTTGCAATTATTAGAAGGTTGATAAAATGATTAATTTTCTAAAAGCTAACATTCATGTTACATGGAGGATTGACACATCCAAACGAGTGTATTCAGCAGATTAGCCAATAAGTCCTATGATGTCCCTATTGATGATAAGTAGTATCACATAAGAATCACATTACAAAACTACAATGATCAAACCAACCAAAATCGTGTCAAATTATTGGGCTCACATAACATGCAGGTTTACTAGTAAATTATTTCTAGGAATAATACACACACATGATTAAAGTAAACAAGTGCATGCTAAAATTATAGCATCTTTATTTGATCTGGTATGATGGTAAAGCTTTCAAGCTGGGACTTCTTTTGAGTTTTGGGAGTAGGCAATTGATATAAAAATCAGAAGGGCAAGCCTCTATACAGACTAACCCCCTTAGGACCTAATTAAGATTGTATGCTAGACCAACACTGCGTAAATAGACCAACAAGGAGATGGGACATGCAGAAAGTAAACAGCTGAAAGTATGCTCCACTAAACATGTAGGAATGCAAAACTAGATAAAAAAAAATGTTGTTTATTTTTACATACAGAATATTCTATATCTATTATCAATTATAATAATTTAATTAAGCAAGTGCATTGAAGTTTGCAAGACCTTTTCCACATATGAAAAAGGAATGAACAAGTAGGTTTACCGATTCAAACATGTCATGTCAAGAGTCACTACCACCTTCCAACCAGTGTTAAAATCAACGAAACAAAGCAGCAAATCAAGCTTTTCAACTGCAAAAAAAAAAAATTAATAGTAATATGTAATATGTAATATACCATACCCAAGCAGAGCAGACTAAATGCACATGCTTCTATGGCATGTTCAAATGGCATAAACAATCAAGAAATCACACAGATGCAGGAGGTTCGATGAATCAACTGCATCAATTATTAAATAAATTTAATAATAAGATAATCGGAAACCAGATGCAGGAGGTTCGATGAATCAACTGCATCAATTATTAAATAAATTTTACACAAATAAGATAATAGGAAACCAGGATGCATGTGTTGAATACGTAAACATTTCTATGATCACCTAGTCACCTTGTAAGCAGCAGGATTAACAGAAAACAAAGAGTGCATCACTATGTAATGCATATTGATTTGCATGTTTCCATCCCAAGTATGGTGGCATTGATTACTGCACAAGCACAACTCTATTGTCTTGTACCAATCATCAAGATTCAAAAGGCTTTACCCAGGTTCAAAATTGATCTTGTTCACACCAAACTGTAGTGACTGAAAGTCATTCGACACTCAGATTCAATATTGGTCCTATGAATGTAAACCATAACAACTCAATATTTGATTTTAGTGCTGCAATATGTAATGCAGACAACCTTCTTCTTAAGAATATAATTCATTTGGCCAGGTTATAGATCCCAAACCCACAAGTAAATGAAGACATAGGAGAGGGATTGGAGATGACCGGGGGGGTTGGGGGGGGGTGTTATACCAGATGGAGAAGAAAAGCTTGTCTTAACCAGATTTCTGATTTCTATTTGTGCCTGCTGTACTTCCTCAGTCACATCTAGTAGATTACGCAATAGTGAACTGGTAACCTGCATCACAACAATAATAGTTAAGGATTTAAAACATCAATTACTTGTAAGAATAACCCAGATGGGAAGCAAAGAAAATTAAACACAGAAAGTGCACATGGCATACATTTCAGCTGTAATTAGATTGGAAGTTTCTGTGTAAGCTAAAAGACATAATAGCATCCAAAGAGTCTCAATGCAGGATATAAAAGAATTGAATGCAAAATAATACCGTTACGTACTTGTGTTTCTTGTGCCAGAATTTTGGAGCCCGCATACTTCTTAGTAGTCTCAGAATTTAGAGCATATGAAAATGCTACACAAGCATCCATATTAGGGAAGATCTAATGAACAAGAAACATATAGAGTTTTAGGAATAAGTACTGAAAATTAATTGAACATATAGAATACAATTTGACTTGATTACCTTCATGATGGTTGTGTGATTCAATTGGTTTGCAATAGATATACTACGGGTGGGAACAGCATTTATTGTGAACCTGTTTTTCATAAAACAAAACACACTCAAGTATATAAGCAGTTTATATCTCAACCACAGATTTTCAACCAGGAGAAAAGTTCCAGCAAAGAAGGAACCTTTGGCTGATGAAGCCATGGTAGTTGAGGACAAAATTTAGTTGACCGTTCCTGCTCCTCAGATCCTCAACTTCCCACAACTGAGGAAATAGATGACAGGATTTGTCTCTCAATGAAATAAGATATTTAAATTCAAGCAGTAACAAAGGTCATTACAATAGTTGAAAGACCTGCAAATCCTTGCATATGAACCTGCAAGAGGTTCTCCTCTTCAGATGATCATTAACTAGTGCAATAGTCTCGTCACAGCTTTGCTCGCCTTTCATTTTGCAGTAACTATGGAAAGATTTAGTTAAACTCTTTATATTCCTATCTAAAGCTTCAGCTTCATGCCTCATTGTGATTACTTTCTCATTAGAATCCTGCCAGACAATAACAGGAGCATCTCCTTCAGAAACTTGAAGTGAAGTTGATATGCAATCAGAATGGGTACAAATCAAGTCTATTGGGCAAGTTCAATTTGGATTTTTGGCCAATCACAATTTTTTATAATTTTTCCTCATGCACTTAACTAAAACATTAATTATAAGTCATTTCAGCCATGGATTTAAAAATTATGGAATATTCAAATAATTTTTCAATGTTAGCACTGCACTTCCATAATTCTGTCAATCCACTTTGTAATAAAATGAGTTTATAAAATTCTATTACTCTGCTAAGACTTACTGTTTTCTTTTTAATCAAATTGGACTATTTTCATGGGACAGAGGGAGTACGAGCATCGATCCTATAAAATGGTATGCACTAACCATATAGCCTCAGAAGGGGACAAACCACTATGATGCGGTACAAGAAGAATAACTTTCAAGATATTTTTAATTTTATTAATCCTGAGGTATTTCTATTATTTAGGAAGTATTCTTATAGTAATATTTGCAGTAATAGGGTTTTATTATTGTTATGACTTTATTATTATTAAGATTCTATTCCCTATTTAGTCAGTACTCTTCTAGGGCTTTTTTGTGTGCATATTAAGCATCATGCACTGTATCTGAAGGTGGTTCATGAATGATAATAAGATATCATCATCAGTTAAATGAAGACTTTGTGTGGTCACTTTGAGAGGTGGATCTTCCTCTTTGTTTATCTGCTCTTGTGGATTCAACAGCTGTAATTCCTTCATGGATTTGAGGTTATATATCTTCTTTTCTAACTTATCCTATCCTACATCAATTTTGGCAGCAGAGCCATATTCGATCCCAACCCTGAAAGAACCATTGAGCAAAAAAGAAAAAAACCATTGCTGCAGTCCAAGCAACAAAAAACAAACACCTTCTGCTGCTGCAATTTCAAAATTTTAATGACCTTTGTTTGAAGGACATGATGCCACTGTTCAATGTATCTAATTCTATAGTGCTCTTGTTGTCCTTTTTTTTCCAATTAAGGCATTATAATTGAAGTTCTGGAAAACAAATGTTAGATAATAAAACAGAATAAGAAAAGGGCCGGGGGGTGGGGTGGGGTGGGGTGGGGGTGGGGGAAAGATCATGGGTGACAGAAATTTGGAAGAGAGAACGCAAATCTTGAAAGTGGACTGTATCACCTTAGGGTTGAGATAAGAATGACATTTGAGAGGCTTATGTGACTCAACATACTCAAAACAGTATGCTTGGAAAGTTTTTGGCTCAATAACAAAATCAAAACTATGATATCATGGTGAATGGTATTGACAAAGAACAAGTTTGTCACGAGGAGCATCAAGAAGAAACATCAATCAAGTTGAAGAACAGGTATATTATGCTGGAGAATGTAGGTTCCACCATTAAAGATGTATGTTGAAGAAGAGAAAGTTGTTTGATCAAATTGACTTCATTATTCCATGCAAGTTTAATGGTGCAGTGGTTGAAAAAAAAAATGCCACTGCCATCATTGTTTACAAACATGTCCAAGGACTGTTAATCTCAAGTTCAAGGGTGTGTGCAACTTCAAGCTTTGGATAAAAGAATCAAACTTGTGGTACTTCTCAAACATTTTAAATTGGAGGATTGAGTTTTCTCCATCCAGATGAGAATGGTGCAGTACAACAAGAATAATTTTCAAAATATTTGCAATTTTATTAGTTGTGATATTTTTGTTATTTTGGAAGTTCTATTTTTGTAATACTTGCTATAATTAGGATCTTGTTATTATTCTTATGAACAATTTTCACCATCTGGTGACAACTGACAAGGAAAGTATTCAATGTTTGCTATCTAAGTTCTTAAAAGATCCAAAAACTGACATTTTAGGTCTCCAGAAAGCAGGTTGTTCCCATTAATTCCTCAGAAAGCTCTTCGTTCGTGTTATAAGATATCATGAGAAATTTCCATAACATTATTTGAGCACCAAGTTTGAATCATTCTCATTTTCTTTTCTTCTTTTGGGTAATAACAGGTGCATACAGAAATGAAATAACAAAACAAAAGTGATAAATAGTGCACTTCATGGGCTGAAGGGCATATAGTGCACATAAATCAATGCATATCTTAAAATTGATTTTATACCTCTATTTTTCTGCCATTTTTATCCACGCATGAATTTTGAAGATTATCATCAACTTCACCAGGCACAGAAGGATGCCAGATACTGTTGGACTTCAAAATCTTGGATTCCTGAATTGCAGAGCTCAGTTGCTGTGCTCTTTTCTGCATGGAAGATACTAGGCAGGGGATTAAGGATATGGATACCCTAAGAATGGAAAACACAAAAGAGGAAACATACCAGCAGTTTCTCACGCTTGGCAGACATTAATTGTAGTCTTGCCCTTTCAAACACTAACTTGGAAAGCACCGATCTTGTTTCATCTATTCTGCAACAACATCCACTCAACACTGTAAGCAGTTATGCTAAAACATGCCATCCAGTAATATAAGAACCAATGACCATCCGCATCCATGACATATTAACAACATGATGAGTAGCCACCTGTTACTCTTAACTTCACTGGACAGATCGCATGTTTTCTGTAGAACCAATGGAAAAACAGTGTTAGCAGGCAAATGGTTAGCTTGATTTGTTATCATTTTCATAAGAAGAAATGATGGGGCTAGATTTTTTTACCATCCCAAGAACCAATTAGAACCATAAAATGTCAGAGTCAATTTAATAAGCATACCTGAGGCTGAGGCTGAGGCTGAATTTGGGAACAAAGCATCTCAAACTTCTTAACCTTCTGCAGGTGAACCAAAATATCTTGCAACACACCAATCTACATAATGGAACAGAAAAGAAAAGAAACATAATCACATAGGTATATGCAGAAAGGAAAAAAATGTGGGGATCACCAATGCCTATCACGTTTTAAATTCTACATTACCACTTTAATATTTAGCTTATCAATTGATGGAGAGAGCAACTGTTTTGTGTCCCCCGAGAATTTTAGTGAAATCTGCAAGGTGTTAACAAAGTTAGAGAGAATCCAAAAGATACAGGGTGAGATTATACCAAACTACTTTGTGGTATTGTAGACACTAAAATTGGAACAAGCTAGAAAGAAAGGGCCCCGGTGCCATTGCCTTGTTTGTGTTGTGCCACCCTGTGTCTTCTGAATAACATAACACTCCTCAAGGGTTTGTTCCGTTACCTATTTGCTATCAAGGAATGATTTTCTTAAAAAATCTCCTAGTTTTTCTGATTAAAGTCATGCATGTCTATCATTCATTTATACTCCTATGGCAGCAAAATTTACTGTTTCTCCTATGGTCAATCTACAAAAAAAAATATACCGCCTTTAATGTTAAAGAGTACAAATTAACTTTTGTGGACAAAGTAATGGAACAAACCACTGGGAAGAAAACACCACAGCATAAACCACAACATAAAGGTGAAATTGGGCCTAACCACAAGGTGCAAGACCGAATTCACACCTATGATAAATGGTACCTCAACTATTGACAAATTGACCATAAGCAGGTACAATAATATAAGGGAATAGTAACATCTATACATACATCAGTCCAATGTTTCACTGTCGAGTCATCTATAACCATCTCCCTATCATTGATGCTTTCAAAAGACTCCATATCAGAATGCGGATTCCTATTTTCTGGGCTCCTTTTTATCCTCCCAATTTCTTCTGCATGTTCTGCATCGTCAAGAACTGATTCTCTAATTCTTCTTTTTCGACCAGAAGAACTCTGAATATCCTGTGCAGGAAACTGGGTCCGTAAATTATGGAGTCCCACGTGAGCGTGTTTGTGTCTCAGTGTGTGTGTGTGTGTGTGAGAGAGAGAGAGAGAGAGAGGGAAGGAGAGAGAGAGAGCTCTATGAC
>Ga0307517_10014555_pt1 | contig 10555 bp, 6 predicted proteins | sample 23_EM_MG_FD_194515 | JGI IMG/M metagenome (GOLD analysis project Ga0307517, IMG submission 194515) | Populus trichocarpa ectomycorrhiza microbial communities from riparian zone in the Pacific Northwest, United States - 23_EM | ecosystem: Host-associated > Plants > Roots > Unclassified | place...
CTGGAAATATTTTCATAGTTTTCTTGAAGAGTATCTTTTCATGGCGATACTGGAGCTTTGATATGTTTGTGATTATATAGGTGTTTGATTTGCCACAATGTATCTAGGTCTGGACTTTTCTTTCCTAATATTTGGCATTATTAACATATGACTGTTAGGTTCTTAGAGAGGTTTTTTTTTTTAATAAAAAAAAAGAACAAATATGCTCCACCATTAGAGAGTACAGCAGAACTTTCACCAAAATATGCTTCTAGCTTGACTGTGTTAGCACATAACTATTTTTGTGTGCCTTTGTATGTCCTGCAGAAAAGTATCACTCTTTGCCACAGCTTCCTTTGTGCAATCAAAGGATCCTTTCTTTTTTCTCTGCTAAGTTCAGTAGCAATGTTGACTTACTGTTTAGTTTTGAGATAACTATGTGCTTTTGTGATTTGCTTTTCTTATCATTATGCAGTTCTTCCACATCTTTTGTCGTTATATTGTGACTATAATATTTATTAGTGTACATTACCGGCTATTTCTTTTCAAGTTTTGTGCTCTCGCAGTCTTTTTGAAGTAGGAAAAGTTGGAGAACATAATCATGGGGTAGAATGCATTCCAGATCGTATGTGGCCTGTCATTGAAGAGAAGAGAGCAGAGTGTGGTAAAGACCCTGGGTGTATCTGGAGACCTCCAGGAGCTTCTCTACATATGTCTTCAAATATATCTTGTATAAAAATGTGTGGAAAGCACTCTCCCATCCAGCGGGCATTGTATCCTATTTCAATTATATTTTTTACTTAGTTAGTTTGTCCATTGCTTTTAATTTACATGTACATATGGTTTTTTCTTTAGAAATCACTAGTCAATCTACTAGCAATCGAACTTGGTTAGCCCATGTTTTTTTTCGCTATTTGGTCCTGATTGTCCAGGAGATTTGATCTCTTTGTTTGTCTTGGGTGTTGTCAGCCTTATATAATGGATTCTTTTACCATTCTAAAAGTTGTCATTTCCTGTCCTGGAAATCTCAGTGTTATGAGATACAGAGATCTTGCAGGGTGTGGCGGGCATGCATTGTCTTCTGTTAAATTGTGGTGTTGCTGTTGTGTTTTCTTCTTGATTAGTGGCCTTTATAGCTTACATATTTGGAGTTCACTCTTGGCACATCTTGTTTGCTCCAGCCACTCCCTTTTCACTTCTCATACCTTTTATATGCACAATACAGTTTCATTATGAAAGCAGAGAATTCTATTTTTGCACTTGTAATTCCTTAATGCAAGGAAACAGGATAACTACTCTTGGATCTGAGACATCTGGAGGATCTGTTTATATTCTTAACCTTGTCGAACCAGTAGATTTTGATTCAAGTTCTGCTATAGGTGAAATGATGCACAAAACTGCTGATTTCAATTGCACCATTTGGACTGCAGATTGCAGTTATAACTCGAATCGGGCAGTGATTGGCAAGTATTCATCTTTCTTCTTCTTCTTCTTCTTTTTTTTTTTTTTTCATTTTAGTGTATCAGTCTTGAAATTAACTTGGATTTGTATTATGTGTACTGCTCTGGATTTGGGATATAGAACTTTGCTAGAAACCTGTATCTTGGAGTTTTGCATGTTATTAGATTTAGTTTGCTTCTTTTGTCTTTTAGATTGATGCTTTGAAAAGATAATTAAAAACTTGCCAGGTCCAGTCTGTCGTTTACCACTTGGATGTTAATTATTTACCACTATACATGTTATTTGAGATGACGTCTGTTTGATGATTTATTTGGTAGGAATTTAACAATAGCTAAAACCCATTGGCATTAATTCTGTGTTATTTTCAGGAATTAACATGTTTGTTTATTTCTGGTTACAGGAACAAATGTAGGAGCTGCCCTGGTCAATTTGGAAACTGGAATGACATCATGGGTGTGTAGAAGCAAAAGTGATGTTTTGTCTCAACAGCTTGATCCATCGGTAACATTCTAATCCTCTTCGGTACCACACATGACACATGCGTTAAGTTTCCTTATGGCCACCGGGACATTATCATCTCACGTGACTGTACTATGATGGTTAAAGACGTGGAAATGGTTTGATAAATTGATAAAAGCTATTTTATCCTGAACCTCACGCTAAAACCAAACCGAACCTATTTGCTCAAATTGCGGGACCTTTATATATGAGGGTTAGCAATTTGACAGACTGAAAATGATGAAAAAGGAAAATGATTCTGTTTCTGAATTTTAGTTTTGCATGCTGAGTGCTCAAACTGCAAGTCATATAGTAAGTTCGGTGGCTTTCTACCGATAAGTTTAATGTCATTTTAAAGATCATGAGGCACATGGAACATAATCACAAAAAATTGGAGCCACTGGTCATTATTGACCTTTGTCAATCAACTGTCTTACAATTTCTGAAATATATCTGGTTTTTCTTTTGCTGCAGGGGAACATCGTTTTATGTGGGCTAAGAAATGGAGCAATTTTGACCGTTGATGTTCGTGAAAAACAAGAGAGGGTTTCAGATAGATTTATTAGGCATAGAATACCTTATTCATCACTGGGCAGACAGGGTCCAAGTTCTAGCAAACAATGGTTTGAGGTATTAAAACCTTTAGATATGATAAATTTTGCAGGTACCAAATTCGTTGCCAAGTTGTTCCCAGAGTGAACATTCATCTAAGAAAAATATTATGGAACTTGAGAGGATGGTACCATGTTAACTAAATTGACTTCTACATGTAGGAATCACAAAGAGAAATAAAACTCAAAATAGAATTAGCACCAGGGGATTGGATTAGGTCTTAAGTTCATGTCTGACCAATCAAAACCCCAAATTGAAATGAGAAATTAAAAAAAAAAAACAATAAGAAATTTTCTTTACTTTTCCCTTCAGCAGCATCCAAAAAATTGAAATGAAGTGTTTTTTTCTAAATTCATTCTATATACTTTTCCCAGGTTTTGTTTTCGTTCAAAGAAATGAATGCATGAAGCTGTGCATGCTTTTAACTTGAAATTTTGTGGAATATACTTGATTTTTACAGAAGGGCACTACTACATAGCTGTTCTGCTGAAAGAGAATCCTTTAGAGGACACCGGGATTCCTTAGTGTCCTCACTTTTAAAGTCATTAGAATCTATCCATCTATTGAAGTTGTGCATGGATCATCTATTTCCTAATTATTGCACTTAATTTAATGATTTTTTTTTAAAAAAAGGTTATGAGAAATTATTAGGAAATAGATGAACTTAAAAACCAGAAAACTTTTTATTTTGGTAAAAAAGAACTTGATCAGTAGCAGCAATTCATGGGTTTGATCCCAATTTTACAGTTTGGTCAATAGCACCAATTCATGGGTTTGATCCTGATTTTACAGTGCCATTTTTTTAAACTTCTACAGTGTTCAATAAAACCTAAATCATAAAGATCAAATATCATGTAAAATTTTACCTGCTGTAACTTTTTTCACATTGTATACCTCCTACAGCAAAGCAAAGGGTAACTTCACAGCTGGTTATGTTGTTTTGTATTTTTATTGTTTATTGAGGAACCAGTTTGTGAAAACTTGGGTGATTGTAGTAGTTTTGTTTTGTGTTGTATTTGAGCTTGGTAATTTCAGATTTTTTTTCTTTCTTTTTTAGCTCTTTTCCTTTCCTGCTGTGATTTTTTTTACACAACATCTCTTACTCGTTAGTGATGAATTAAGCATGGAACTGTTATATCTCTTACTCATTTTTTTTACTTTGTATCTCTTACTCATTTGGAAGTGCTCATTTCGGTAAAGTTATGGTAACTAACCTGGATGTGGTGTTTTGCAGGTCAAAGGAAACATATACCCTTCTCGTACTATTTTGATGCCTTCATCTGTATGCAGGTTAGTAGACTTCTAAAACTTGTAATTCCTGGTTTCTAGTTTTAATATTTTCTCTCAATTTATGTAACTTCTGCCTTCTTTTGAATCTCTAGTTTGGTATCGCTTCAGTCTTACGACCAGTACTTCTTGGCTAGCTCTATGGATGGATTGGTTAGTATTGACTCTTAGTTTGCCATTCTTTTGACTCTTTTGTGGATGTCCTCTTACTAATGTGCTCCTGAATAGTTTTAATAACATATCAAAGCATCTTTTTTTTCTAACTTAATATGTATAAGGAGATGACAAGGTGCAGAATTTTCTCCTTTCAATAAGTAGTTCACTAAGTGATTGGATCATGGCCCGACAAGAGCATTTAATTTACCTTTTGTATTATCATAAAATATTTTTGATAGTTTAACTAAACCCCTCCCCCACCCTCTGCACCTAGGTGGACTGATTGCTGGAAAGTCCATTTCAATTTCGAGGGAGGTTGAGATATACATGTGGATAAGCAACAATAAGAATTTAGTGCATGAGTTGTCTGAAATATCAAGGTATATGAAACAATGTCTGAAAGCCTTGCAAAAGCATCATGACCAACCTGCAGTGAATTTGAGATAATTGGTCTATATTTTGTTCCACCTAGGTGGGCCAAAAGCAGCCCACATCTCTCTCTCTCTCAGTTTATTCTGTAAATCTCCCATTTCCATCTCTTTGGCTTATGTGTGCTTTTCTGTTTGGGTGCATTCGGTTCAAGTTTAGACAAGTAAAGGCGAACTGTTCCATGAGTAGCTATAAAGAGTGGAAAAGTTAGTTTCCTTGTGATAGCCAATTAAGGGCATTTTGTTAGTGTTAAGAATGAAGGATTAAAACTTGCTAATGTTCAGGGTGAGATTTTTTTTACAGTCCCTTTCGAGGCAAAAGGTCGATGAAGAAAGGGAAAAAAAAAGAACCTTATGTTTCTTCCCAACTCATGCATGTTGCATCAATCTCATTTGCCACACGAAACAACTCTATATTGAGATAGTATCATCAAAATGCCTGAGTGCCTTTTATCACACTTCAATTACAAATATGAAAACTATCAGTGGCAGTGGTACTGGTTGTTATAATGGGCTGGCTGTGGAAGTGTAGGGAGGCTAAGGTGGAGGCTATGGTGTTTGCTGCAGAGTTGTTGCCAACATTGTTGTTGTTATTGTAGCTTAGATCAACATCAGCATTGTTATATGTTATTGTAAAAGTTGCTACTCTAATATGTCATTGTTGTTGTTGACGTGGGCACCAGCTGAAATGTAGCTAGGCACATTACCATTGTTGGGGGTGTCATAAAGGAGGTTTTAATGATGTGGTTTGACCATGGAAGATGGCTATGGTGATGGTGGTTTGGCCATGGTGGGTGATGGTGCTGTATATGTATATGTATGTAGGTGTTTGGTTTGTGTTCAAAGTCATTTTGATCTTCTGCAACCTGTTTGCGTTTGGAGTGTTGAAGGAAGGTTTTAATGATGGTTTGGCCATGGTGGGTGATGGGGGTAATGGTTGTTTGGCTATGGTGTGTGTTGGCCGGGGCAGTGATGGTAGTATTCTCTCTTATTTTTTATTAAAAAATTATTTTGATGTTTCATTGCTCGTTTCAATTTTTTTAAAATTTTGTTTTAATTAAATTTAATTTTCACTATCATTCAAAATTCTTCAAAATTAATAAAATATTAATATTTATGAGAAATGCATGTCAACCAAGGTTAAAAGGAAATGTGCAGTGTCAAGAGCATAGTTACTGTTCACATTCGATGGAGGGCTGACATGAATCAAGTTTTTTTTACGTACAAGGACTCGATTGCTATTTTTGAGGTAGGGGGTCAATATTTTGTTGTAGGACTAATAGGGTTGTAAACCCATTGTTTCTCTGAAAAAGGAAAGCTCTATAATCACACATAAAAGGGCCTCATGTCTCAGCATGCTTTCGCCCCCCTTCCTGTTAGTTATTTTATTTACCATGCCTGCTTTTTTTTTTCCGTAATTGCTAATAAATCTCATTGCTGTTTCAGTTTCTAGCTTCAATATCGCCCAGTTTTTTAGTCCACAAATTTCTTTTACATTTTTAAAATAGTGACTAAGAGTAAAGGAACTTCATTTTCCTGCTTCTGTATTTTCTCTTGTAGATTAAGCTTTATGATCAACGCATGACTAAGAGAGGTGCTGTGCAATCTTATGAAGGACATGTGAACTCTCATACTCGTTTACAGCTTGGAATAGACCAATCTGAGAGATTTGTTATGGCAGGTTTGTACCATTTCAATTCATGCCAGTACTTTTAAAAGCCATTTTACTTTGATAAAGGCTTCAGAAATTATTTTGTGTTTACCACTAATATATTCTTCTCAGGAGGAGAGGATTGCAGTTTGCGACTTTGGAGCATCAAGTCCGGCAAGCTGCTTTTCGAGGAAAAAATTTCTGATTCAATTCTCTCAACTGTGTGTTGGAAGAGATCTGAAAGTAAGCCACCTGCCTTGTATCGTGATGAGTCTTTGGTTCTTTATCTGTTCTTTTATTTCAGGATGGATAACCTTCAGGTGCTATTTCACTTGTTTAATCTTTTACCATCTACAAATTTGATTCTGCAGGACTCGTGAAGACATTGAATGAAGGAAAAAGCTATGAAGAGTGCTTATCTAGGCAGAACCATAGTTGGGGGACATGGTTTGGATCACAGGAAGGACTGTTCTACATTAGTTGGTCATGAGTCAAGAGCACCATTGATTAAAATATACCAGTGTGGGGAAAAAGAGTCACCGTGGATTTAAATCTCCAACGCTGGAACATTTCCTGGAAATGTTCGAGCGCACGAATTTTGTTGATACTGGAACATTTTGTAGATGGCAGTAACCTAACTCTTCTTTGTATCTCAGTGGAGATTTTTAGGAAACAAATTAAGGTCATGTCGTCTTGTTTTGATTTAAGATGGTAATAAAATTTGTAGAGAATCACAGTGATTTGCAAATTTCAACAAATACCAAATGACAAACATTGGTTCTCTGTGAAGAAATATTTGCTCTTGATAATCTCTTAGCACGTCAGCGTTGTTGGGAGACCTGGGATGGTATTGAAGATTTAATTTGTGCATCATTTGACGTTCATAAAATGGGAAACGACCAATCTTGAAATATGTAGAATTTACTTCTTTAGTTATCTTGCATACCAAACTCGTCGTTTCCAGTAGCATCTTCATTGAAGGAACACAGTCTCCTTCATAAACTTCTAATGTTCAATGGTGACCATAAGTTACAGAAGGTATTCGACAGGAAACTTGACGATTTCAGTGAGAAGATGCGACGATGAGATGCGACCAGTAATGAGTATCCAGAATTTGATTCGCTCAAGATTGCCAGCATCTCTATATATTTCTTATTTTTTCGGGGGGCTAGCTTATATATCCACACACACAAACACTTACCTTAAATTTTTTTATTGGCTATTGCATCTCAATAGAGTACTGATGTAATTGTGTTAACAAAACATTGATTATTTAATAAGGGAGTTTGATTAATAGGGTCTTTATATTATTAATTTGATTAACGGAATCTATATGCATTTCACTTTCTTACAATCAGTTAATCAAAACGTAACGATGAAAACAGTAATCTATGTCCAGACCTGTGCCCATTTAAATTGGAAAGAATGTTCTTAAAAAATAAAATTGTGTTATAACACAAAAAAAGTTTCAAAAACCAACAAAAAAAAATAATTATATCCTATCCAGAAACGAGTGATTAAGAGAGGAGATTAACGAGATTTTCATGTGAAGCATAAAAATTCTATTTTTGCAGTGAAGTAGGATTAATACTCCTTTTTTTTTTTAAAAAAAAAACATGTATAGAGATATGTTCAGCATGCATGCGTTTTTTTGAGGTGTCGCAAATGTCATCCAATCACACCCCAAAACTGATACTTTCAAGTTTTCTTATCCATGCAAAAAAACAGAGGCTACCAGACCACAATTTCACTTTTAATAAAGGAGCATAAAAGCTATATAAATAACTCTTCTTTAATCGCTTTCATCGAGGGAGACAAGCAATTCTTTTCCCTTTGAAGATGAATAGACTGCTGGTGTAATATCAAAGCGTTTTATTCTCAGTTTTAAAACTACAGTCTCTCATAGTGCAGACAGCATAGGAAGGTAGGTAGGTAGGTCTGGTTGAGTCATCGTTACAAAAGTTTCTTAAAGTGATTAAACTCCTCAAAATCAAAAGGGAAGACAGCATGATGCTTTGATTGCCAAAAGTAAACCATCTTAGGCCCGTTCTTGCAGGCCTGTGAGTGTATGTGTGTCTGTGGACTACGGACAATATAGAGAGAGATCGGCAACGACAAATATATATAAAAAAACAGGCATATGGGGGTCTCTGTCTTGACTTAAACTTGCTTTTAGCAAAGTTTTTATAATGATAAAAAGTGACGGAATATAATCCATTACAAATATCTTGCTACCTTTATATGTAGCACAGTATGTGTGTGTGTGTCTGTACGCACACTGGTAATTACTTAATTAGTGTCATAGTAACATTAATTTGCGAGCATGTAACTGTAAGAGTGTAATATTATCCGTCAAAGAACACTGGTCAATGGTTATTTCACGCAAAATTATAACAGTCTACTAGTTCGGCATGCTAGATATACTAATTTATTCTCTTCTTTTTTTAGTCAGTTTATCTCCAAGTCAGCATTTTACATAAAAACTAAGTTTTTAAGCAGGTTATTCATATTGGAACATTTACAATAAACTAGTTTTTAATACATATTCATCCTTAAAAACTGAATCCTAAATTATAATTTATGAGAATGTTCACTTATCATTTAGGAGCCGAAGCCTCAAATGATGCTCGTTTACTTATTTGTTTTTAAGTTTATAGTATTTAAAAGATTATTATAAAGGTACTTTGTGTTATCAATAATAATTTAGAGTTTGTTTAGCATGATTTTTTAATTATAGTTTTTCATTTGAATCATAATTCAAAAAGTGTTGGGTTTGTTTTAAATTATAGTCCAAGTGAAAAAATAAATATTTATGTACTTAGTCCATGTATAAAAACTTATATAAATTATTATATTTTAGGGTTAAGATTTATTTGTAAGTGCTTCTATTCTCTACACTTGGATGCCTAGAGAGGAGAGAAGATGTGAGTTTTGGGTTAATTTAGAATCTTGGGTGAAAGAGCAATTTTTTGTGACACTTTGTAATCTTCTACTTTCTCATAGTGAATTTCTATAATTATTTCACCCATGGAGTAGGCCTAAGTTGTTGAACCATGTAAATTTTTTTGTATACTTTTGTGTTATTGATTATACTTGTTCTTTTATATTTCTCTACTTGTCAATTGGTTTGAGATTCTAAGATTGTTTTCGCAAAAAATTAGTATCAAAGCTTGCCTAGTTACTAGTTAGATTTAGTGATGACGACAAAAGTAATGTTAGTGGTGAAGTTTGATGTGGAGAAATTTAATGATAAAAACAATTTCAATTTATGGCATATTAAGATGCACGCCTTGTTATTTCACTAGTTTATTTAAGGCGCTAAAAGGTGGAGATAGTTTGTCTAAGGGGATGAATGATGAGGAGAAAAAAGATCTCATGGAATAAACATATAATGTTATTTAACTTTGTTTGTTTGATGAGATTCTAAGATAGGTTGCTCGCTACATAGCTTGGACAGGAGCCAACTCTGATGGAGTTATATGTGGAAAAGCATCTACGAAAAGAGGATAAAGAGAAATGGGTGTGGTAGTTCATGGACAACCCAGGCCAACCAAGAAGTTTGTTGTATGTAAACTTTGAAAGCTTTGAATATTTTTTATTGATAACTTTGACTTGTTTTTTTTAGAAAACATATAACACTAGCGTGCATGTCAAGCACGGAGATGACACCTTTCAACCTATCCAGAATAATATCTGGAGTTGTGTTTAGAAGCTAAAGCTACTGGTGTGAACTTGATAGGAATCGAGTTTATGATATCTTTATAACTATGACCTAAGATTTGAGGGCGGACTGTAGTGTCTCGACCGTAGACACCCTATAATCCTACCCGAGACAACCATTACTAGTCGTTCAAAAGTTGGTTCAAGAACAAGTCGCTGCTGCGAAGATCGATCTAAGGGTCAAACTAGAGGTGGGGTACAAAAAAACAAAAAACAAAGTAGAAAGCAATGAAAGCAGATAATGACATACATTTTGACTTATTATCCTCCCACTCAGGATGTCCAAAAGATTTTTCTTTTCCTCCACCTCAAACTTTCTTCTAAAGTATTAAGATATTTGTAATTGATTTTACGATTAAATTATTAATATAAAATGTATTCTTAAATTTAATGTAGTTGTTTAATGTTATTTAATCTTGTTTGATCCAAATAAGCATGTATTAAAAAACAAACTAATAAAATAATGAAGGAATTGCCAATGAACAAAAAAAATTTATTGGTGATTCTGTCAGTTATATATATTAATTGGTGCATTTTCATCTGAGAATTACAAAGAGTTGTAAATTTTTTTGATATCGCTAATAGAATCAACGATATAATTTTTATGCTGGCGATTCCATCGGGGGATTCTTAAGTGATACATAATCAATTGTCGATGGTTAGTAGGTCATTGATTTGTTAGTAATATATACCGACAGATTGGCTAACAAAAAAGTGGTCAACAAATTTTTTTACATGAATATTCTATCGATGTTTTTGTTAG
>Ga0307517_10014556_pt1 | contig 10555 bp, 4 predicted proteins | sample 23_EM_MG_FD_194515 | JGI IMG/M metagenome (GOLD analysis project Ga0307517, IMG submission 194515) | Populus trichocarpa ectomycorrhiza microbial communities from riparian zone in the Pacific Northwest, United States - 23_EM | ecosystem: Host-associated > Plants > Roots > Unclassified | place...
GTTTATGCATTTCAGAAAACCCATTAATGAAGAGACTCCATTTAGTCCTAATATATATAAACTAAACTTCTCTTAATATGAACAAAGACATGTCCGAATTTGACCTTAAAATATCTATTGACTAGTTTTGCGAGAATAAATATATCTCTCAAATTGTACATCAGAATGATTTTAAGTATTATAGCAAGAAACTAGACACATGGAGCTATATATTTGCAAATGTTCAGGTCAAATGGAGTTCAAAAACATATTATTTTAGAGGGTCGAAGTTACTAGACAAATCTTATCAACTCTACCAGACTAAATCTTTGTGTACTATTTGGGACATATTGGAAGTTACAAGTAAAAGTTTGTTGTGATGCAAGTTTTTATATGGAAACTAGACATCTCCAGCTTTTCACCCACCACCCATATAAGATAGGCTTAATAATTCATCTAGACAAGAGAGAATAACGTGTTTTAAGTCAAGACTGAAAATCTGCCAAGAATATGCAAAAATTGAAAATTGGGGCTACATGGAGGAATTTTAGCATAAAAACTTTGTTTTTATTATCCTATTTTATTTATTTACTTAATGCTGAATAATTATTTTTAATTTGGGTTTGTTCTGGCCCATTAGATATTTTTTAGGGGTTTATTTCATTACTGGACTTATATTAATGGATTAATAGTTTAAGCCAATTGGCTTGCAACCTAAAAGAGGTCCATTAGGGTTAGTTAGAGGAGACTATATTATGTTTTTTTTAGCTGCAATTTTCAGCAGCAAGTTGAAGAATAAACTTGAGTTTTCTTTTTGTTTGTTTGTGACAAAACAACCTTTTTTTGCAGAGAAAAAGATCGTACACTGACTTATCGAAGATTAACTGGCTCGCGATATCATTCACATACTTAGGATTCTTTGATATAAGGTTATATATGGGTTCAAGACTTTTTTCAATACCATTGGTTCTTAAGTCAATGTTTTATCAAACTTGATTTTCGGCTTTTTGGTTTGTTATTTACTTCGTTTTGGGTTGCTTGACCACATGATCAAGAGATTCGTATTACTTGGTATCAGAGCTAGGCTCCAAAAATCAAGTTATATCCTTTATTTTATTCTTGTTAGCTTTGGCTTCCTTAAGTTTAGTTGTTTTTTATTCGGTTTTTGATTATTTTGTGTCTAGAGCTTAGTAGTTTGCATTTAAAGTTCCTTAAAAAAAAAAGGTTTTTATTTTAGTTTTTTGCTATCTCAAAATATATCAGTAGAATAAAGAGTAAACAAATAAATTAAAAAAAAAAAACATTCTTAAGTCACTTTTATCGAATTTTTCATAATACACAAATAGGGGAGAATTTGAAACAAATCAATTCATAAAATTCTGAAATTTTATATACTAGTTCTAGGAGTCTTTATCGCACCCCTTGTAAAATTTTAGCTCATTTGAGGATTGTTTTCTATATTAACCAATGTCAGGATTAAAACTTGTAGTAATAGGTTAAATTTGTATCATAAGGGAATATTGGGTCAAATAAATTCAGAAATTCTCAAATTTTATATACTAAAGTTTAAGTTTCTAATCACACCCCATATAAAATTTGAGGTCATTTGGAGTTCTTTTGCTATAGGAACTTGTTGTAATGGGTCTAATTCGCGTTAATAATTCAAACTTGTTTTGTTTCTGTTTTTTTTTCAATTATGACAGTACAATAACATTAGAATTGATATATTTAGGTGTCATTTAGATTTTTTTTTATATAACCTTTGCATCTCTTTTCTTTTGCGTCTTAAAAAACTTTTATTTTTTCATACAAATTCGTTTGTTACTCATGAAATTGTAATCGTAGTTTTGTCTTTGCTTGTTTCCATATTTTTCTTGCTTATTAAGTTAAATACACATATTTGGATACGCTACTAAGGCTATTATATTTGGTGTTGATTCCATTCTACAAGAGTCGAAGAAAGGTAAGACGAAAGGAAAAAAGCATAGCGAGCATATTTGAGTGAAAAACCTATATTTGAGTGAAACACAAGAGGAATCAAAACATGTGTGGAAATGGGTGAGGAGTATATATTTCTTGTTAACTAACCAATTTTTAGATTAAAAAATATCGGAGGCAAGCAACAATATGACTCTATATAAAGGAGACAATGAAATTGTAACTTAGTTACGCATTATGAATCAGTGGATGAATCAGATGGTCAAAGAATTTGGAGATAGGTTGGATACGTTGGAGAGGCAACATGTTAATGATCATGGTAGAGTTCAAATTAGACCTGTGCAAAGATAATTTAATGTTAAGAGGGTTGTTAGGCAAGTTAACACTAATGTGAATGAGTTTGTGGTTGATAATATGGACATGAGTGATGTTGATTTTAAAGATGTGTCCGTAAGACATGAGAAATATTTTAGACAATAACAGAATTGTCAATTTATAAGGGAAAAATATCAGAGGCAAGTTACTTAAGATGAGATGAAATCCCTTATAAGGAAGATATTTGTGTTTAGCCACTATTATAGAGAATTGTATCAAAGGTTATAGAGTTTGAGTCAAGGTACAAAGAATATTGATCAGTACTTTAAGAAGATGGAATTTGCTATTATTCGAGCTAATGCTAAGGAGGATAGGGAGGCTACTATGACTATATTCATGAATGACCTTAACCATGATATAGCTCATGTTGTGGGGGCTGCATCATCATGTGAAGTTAGAGGAGATGATGTATATAATAACCATAAAGGTGGAGAAACAACTTAAACGAAAGGGTATCATTCGACAAAGCTAACCATTAAGCCCTTTAAAACCTTAGAAACACAATTGGAAACAACAAAATGAGGAGGGCAAGGCCGAATACCCTAGAGAGAAGGAAGATACCTCGACCGTTGTTAAAGGTAGCAATATTGCTCCTGCTTCTCGTAATCGTGACATTAAATTCTTTCGTTATCTGGATTTTTGGTCATGTTGCTTTACAGTGCCCAAACAAAAAAGACATGGTTATGAAAGCTAATAATGTGGTTGAGATCGATGGGGAGGATGAAGAGGAGAAGATGTCGCCATTGGAGAATACTGATAATATTTGTGTTGAGTATCTGGTTGAGAGAGGGGAACTTGTGGTGAGGAGAGCACTGAATATCCATGTCAAGGTGGATGATTTGGATGGTCAGAGGAAAAATGTATTCCACGAGATGTCATGTTCGTAATAAGGCATGTAGCTTAATTATAAATTGTGATAATTGTACTAATGTAGCTACTACCAAATTTTTGAGAAAGTTGAACTTTCACACTACTAAACATCCTATATCTTATAAATTATAACGGTTAAATGATGATTGTGAGGTGAAAGTAAATAAACAGGTTTTGAATGCTATTTTTATTGGCAAATATTGTGATGATATGTTATGTGATGTTATGCTAATGTAAACTAGTCACTTGTTGCTTGGTAGATCATGGAGGTATGATAGGAGAGTTATGCATGGTAGAGTGACAAATAGATGTACCTTTGAGATGAATGGAAGACCTATAACTATTGTATCTTTGACACCTAAACAAATATATACGGAGCAATGAAAATTGAAAAAGGAGAAGATGGTTGAAAATGAGAGCTTCCATATCAGGGGAACCTTCTTTGCTAATAATAATTTTTTTGGTTTTGATGATGAAGTTATGCTTCGACTTGGTATTGATTTGTTGACCTTAGAATATGTTTTGCATAATACAGATTCAAGGTCGAATCTTTTTAAAGAAGGGAAGGATGATACGAACCAAGTTTTAGTCATGACTTCAAATATATCGTTCTCTATTGTCTGAATGAATTTTTGGACTTTATCATATATGGTTAGAAAGCTTGAAATGTCTAGCAGCACAACTTGAATAACAACAAATGTCTACTTGTAACTCCAGATATGTCCCAAACAATATATAAAGGTCTAGTACCCTCTAAAATAATATGTTTCCAAACTTTATTTGACCTCAAAATTAACACAACTATAGTTCCATCTTCACACCTCCTAATTAATCATGTTTTTTTCAACACGATCAATTCTACTGTAATTGATCAATTTTATCTTCATTCACCATTTTTGTTGTGAATAATTATTGTTTTTCTACAATTAACACATGAATGTTTTTTTTTGTACTTCTTTCTTAGTATAATTAAGCTTTATAATTCTTCGTGCATTCAAACTCTTCACGGTCATTTGTTTTTCATTGATCTATCATGACTCTTGGTCATATGATTGATTGTTTCTTCAAACCTTCTGGTTAATTAGGATTCTTTTAACGTGATGATTTCGACTATACTCTATTGATTTTAACTTCTTTCCTGTTTTTTATTGCGAACAATCATTGTTCTTATGTAATTGACACATAGATATCTATTTTTCATATAAACAAAAATATCAGTTGTTCTAGCCAACAAAACCAGTGGAGTTCAATGGCTTAGGACCCGTCTTGTTTTATTTATTTATTTTATCAGAAGTTATATCACATCAACCTTAAAAAATGAGCCTCGAGTCACACGAGTATAAATGATATTTAAAACACGTTCTCGCCAACTGTGGAAATCCTCACACACACACACACATGTATGTGTGTGTGTGTCTCCAACTATGCTTGTGTGCGCAGTAATTTTGTAATGGAGAAGAGAGAAGAAAATAAAGAAAAGGAATCATGAGAGCATGATGCAGTAGCCGTTCTCTGTTGCTTCCATGCTGGTATATAGTGACATATCTGTGCTTAAGATATGCTCATGCTCTCAAATTAATTATCTGCCGGGATATGACTAGACATCCACATCTTTGACAGATATATGCACCGAGATGATAATGTTGGGGAATTGAGGCATCAAGTCTTCCCTCTAATGATCACTGTTCGTAGTCCTCAAACGGACACTTCATGGAGTTTTTGGGATTTTTCTTAATTTTTAGCATCGAACCTTGTCAATGGAATGGCAGGCTGAGGTGAGGTGAGGTGAGGATTTAGGTATCGGGCTATAGTCGAGGCCCACCATACCTCACATTGAATGAAAAGAATCCACATTTTGGTAATATATAAACATAACAACAATACAATGAAAAATAGTAAATTATAAACCATCTAAGTGGTGGCTCAGTAGTAAGAGCTTGGGACCAAGAGGTTTGCTCCCTCTGTGGTCTCAGGCTCGAGCCCTGTGGTTGCTCATATGATGACCACTGGAGGCTTACATGGTCGTTAACTTCAGGGCTCGTGGGATTAGTCGAGGTGCGCGCAAGCTGGCCCAGATACCCACATTAAACTATAAAAAAAAATAGTAAATTATAATCATATAGTAGGTGGTCCAGTGATAAGAGTTTGGAACTAAAAGGTTTGTTTTCCCTGTGGTTTCAGGTTCGAGTCTTGTGGTTGCTAATATGATGGCCACTGGAAGCTTACATGGTCGTTAACTTCAGGGTCCGTGAGATTAGTCGAGGTACGCGCAAGCTGGCCCGAACACCAACGTTAATAAAAAAAAAGTAAATTATGTTTAAATATTGATGACTTTATTTCCCAAAAAAAGTAAGAGTTAAATGTTTTTTCTTGTAAACTTAACATTTAACATTGAGTAGTTCATAGATAATGGAAACTTTCTTAACAACTTGCTTAATGAATCATAACCCTAAGTCTTTCGAATACATAGAACCTGAAGTACTTATATTGGCTCGCTATTAAAGGTATATATTAGGAATTATAGATAGTCTTACTGGATGTGTGATTTAATTGCTCTTTAACTATAATATAATAAGAAAAAGAAGAAAAGACTTACAAAAGAGAGCCTATATATATTTTAAATACATTATCTTAACTTTAATTACTGTTTAGTATTCCTATATATAATTGTGAACTCTTTTAAATTTAAAATTAAAGGGTAATTACATCACATATCAAGTCATATTATTTTAATCTTTACAGTAAATAATGAATGTTAATAACGAGTTGAGGAGTGGAAATAACACCATCATCCTTACAAAATTTGCATTAAAGTTTCCATGTATTATTGCTGATAAAGTTTCAGCTGATAAATGTCACCAGTGACGTCTGATATTTCTAATCACCAAAAGAAAAAAGAAAAAGAAAAAGAAAAGGCAAAAGAAGAAGCAAAAGAAAACAAAAGCGAGAAAGAGAAAGGGATGGAGCTTGTCTTTTCTGCTCATGCAATAAAAATCAGGCTTCACTTACTAATTTGGTGGTGATCTTGAGTTTACTCCCAGTGGAGAGCTCCCTTTTTTTTTATTATCATCAAAAAATGACATCATTTTTTCGTAAAATTCATCAGTGTGGATTGATTAGCTTCTTTCTCTCAGATGCATTTGATTGAAGCTATCATGGGATTAAATCATGAGTGGCTTCTTAGTTATCAGAACATTAGTTGGCCTCTGCCATTACTTCAATGGTCAAATTGGCTAATGGAAATTAATGCAGCTCCACTAACCAAACTCAGATCCCCTGATGTGCTTTAAAGTGATTGGAACTCTAAAAAAACAACATGAGCGAGCGAAGATGCGACATGAGTTGGATTTTTTTCTCTGCACAGTACTTGTACCATGATTGTTGTTTTATTGATATCTCCATTCTCTAACGACTGTGATCCAACCAGCTCTGAAGAGAAGTATGCCAATTGGAAAACCATCTTTCTTCACTTTCCCTACTGCTGTCTTTTTCACTTGTATCAATTCTGAATGGAGTGCAATACCTACTGGAGAGAATCCATTTCAATGTGGGTCAAGGGCATGTTCCCTTCCGAGAAATCCTGCGTTCCTGATAGGGTATGTGCCTGGAAGGACCATTAGTAACAGTAAAAACTGCTTTAATATGTTGTTTTTTCGGGACTGTTGATGGTGGTGGTGGTGGTGGTGGCCGTGGATAAATCTTAAAAGCATTTGGCGTACAAGGGAAGATTGTTGTTCTTGTAACAAGGAAAAGATTCTGCTCAAAGCTGACAGAGCAGTTGTTCCGGATCAGGAATGCGGAAAGCTATGTATGTGGTGGAGCTTTCGATGTGGTCCTCCATGGCTAAGTCTAGTCTTGTCCCTTTCTTTGGGTAGCAAGCAGGGACCCCAATAAGCACTTCAACTGAATTATATTGAAGCAAGCACCCCTAACTCATCTCAAAGAGAGACACCTTGCTTGGATGCTGAAGGTGGTCCACAACTCTCTCTCTCTCTCTCTCTCTCGTACACACACTATACATTTATGTGCGTGTGTGTGTGTTGTGGCTTTCAGGATTCCAGCATCGCATGCCAATTTCATTCTACTGTCGTCAATCCACCACATGAATATGGTTCTAGTAAACTTTTTCTCTTTATACTGACAATACTGCATGTTTCCGCTACAGGAGCACACGGAAGAGAGCAGTCGGCAGGATATGAATTACGCAAGAACTTGGCCATGTAGTTGGTAAATGGCAGTAACATGAGAAACAGTATTACTGGTGATGAAGGATTACAGATTAATCAAGGCTTGAAGGAGTTGCTTAAGTATTGCATTAATTAAGTTCTGACAATGGCTCAATGAGCTCAATATTACTGATGGGAGTGCAGAGAAGTCACAAATCTGGTTTCTAAATGACACAAATCTAGCAAGAGAATAAATCAGGTCTTCTGATGCTTAATTAGAAAGTGAATTCGGAAGAAAGAAGCATCAATCTGTACAGCAACAAATGCATGGTTACTTTTGGCATCAGCCCTCGATCCATAGACGAAACATAAAAGATCTCTCTGTACATCTGCGTTCCCGAGTGCATCTTGCTTGCTTTTACGCGTGAAAAATATGGTTTTGGCAGTACCGATTCTGCACACTTGTCCCTCTGATCTCCAGAATCCATCAGAAAATTTGATTTGATGAAGTATATACCGCAAGTTGCTAGTGCAAGTATTGTACACTTGACGTGATTGGATCTCACGTGGTGGACAGAGAACTTTGTAATCTGAGATAGTGGAAACCATTTGACAATTGGTTCTCTTCTGCTTCTCTAGTCACTAGCGAAGCACAAAAGTTGTTCTATACTGAATGCGACACTTATTCTTTTGACCGGAATCGTCTACTTTCACCAAATAATTTCTTTTTTAGTGCTCCCTTTATTTCTTCTTAATTATTAAGATAGTTTACTTCCACCATGATGATGTTTGTTGGTGATCGAAGGTGAGAGAGACGCCATGGGATCCACAGCATTTTATAAATGCTCGTACTTCAGTATATTCCCCTAATCTCCCTGCCTTTGGAATAGCCAGCAATAATAGGTAATCCATCCAAAGTTAAAAAAGAAGCAAAAAAATTAAAGATTTTCTTACGATCGATGAAAAATCTTTTAAGGGATTTTTAACACAAACCAATTTTTTTTATTTTTTATTTATTGATCATGTGTGTTATCAGTAAATAAAAAAATGACAACTACTTCAACATCAAATAGGAGTTGGATTTCTTGCTAACTAGAACTAGAAGAAATAACCACTAGAATTTTAATAAATACAAACAAAAACATTAATATAATTTTTTTATTGATAAACTGTGGTTAATTTTACCGACAAACTTTTTTATTATTATATCTGTCGGTAAATAATTGAATTATGATATTTAAAATTGTAAAGAAAGTAATAAAACAAATATAATAAACTTAGGATTTAAATTGAAAGAAAGATAAAGCATAGATCTAAAAGAAATTTGCCAACTAAATAATAATCCATATTGTAAAAGCTACATGGAATCGAAATAAAGTGACCATATAAGTCAGTTTCTAATAAAGAAATCCATATGATTTAGCATAATTTATTAAATTAGAATCGAATTAGCATAAAAAAAAATATACTCAAGAAGCATGTGAGAATGGAAACAAAGACATTGCACGTGTTGTCTTGAAATAGAAACTTTAAGATTCTGGTGAAAAGTATCAAAATATCTCTACCGTATTCAATGCTTGCTAAAGATGTATAAGGGTGATTATTTTACGTTAGTAATTGTTTTTTAAAATATTTTTTTATTTAATGATATATTAAAATAATATTTTTAATATCAATATATAAAAATAATATAAAATATTAAATTTAAACCCAAACAAAAATTTAAATTTCATAAAACACGATTTGCACTGCGATTGATACCGTATTGTATAAACTCATGCCTTGACGGCCGTGGTTTCCTACACGGGCAGTTTATCCTTTAATTTTAATAATATGTTTTTCTTTTGAGTGTCAATATATACCGAGAAGATAAACCCAAGTTTCTTCTCGGCTCGGCGGGGCAAGTCTGACTTCTTCCGAGTGAAATATATATAGGCTATGCCACCATTGCTGCTAAAAGAGAACCCAAAACGCGGAAAATATCCTTCAGAGAATAAAACTCAAGGAGTCACTATCTTATCGTTTTCTCCGATAAAATTCTCAGCTAAAAAAAGATAGATGGAGAATGGAGATCATTTGAATTGTCCATATCAGAACCACCTCAAGTGTCTGCCTTCCAGGGTTAACGCCGATGGAATCGCCACGTCATAGACCGCAAATAGAAGAAGCGACCGAGTCACGTGGAGATGAGCAGCAAGGATGTGAGTAGAGCCTATTTGTTTTTGAGATAGCTTTCTTCTAGTTTGAAAAAAAAAATTTGATTAGTTGTGATTAGTTGGATTTATGTATTTGATAAAAAAACATATATAAAATATTTATGAAACTTAATTAAAAAAACATATAAAAACTGGTTAACAGAAAATATGTTTCAAACTCAATTTTTTAGTGAGCTCCATAATATAAAACATAATTTGATATATTATCAAACATCTTACTACATTTGTTTCATCGAAAATAAAAAAATCAGCGGAAAACAAACAAAGCACAACAACTTAACGCGACTTTGCCAGTTAAGGATGGAAATATGTAATTAATTAAATACATTTGCATGCTTTGATGAACTTACTTTCTGAAAACTGTTCTAGTTACAACTTGAAGATTTGCTGAAGCATGCTTCTCCTTTTTTCAGATTCAATTTCTTAAAAAATCTCTACGAACAACCAGTAGGAAGATTTTAATTTGAGGATTTCGAGGATAAAAAATGAAAAATAATATAATTTGTAAACGTATGAAAAGTAAAGTAAACTTAAACACGAAGAGAGGGTTTCATTTCTTGAATGAAAATAAAGGTCATGTTTGTTTCCTGGAATTTACTTTCCGGAAAATCATTTTCTAAACTTTCCTGTGTTTGTTTGCCATTAGAAAAGTTGGTCAACGAAAACACTTTCCGGTCAACAGAAAACACTTTCCAGTCAAAGAAAAATTTGGTTTAGTTTCTAGGAAAGTGTTTTCCCTTTTGGCTGTGTTTGTTTTCCGGAAAGTGGTTTCCGGGAAACCACTTTCCAAACTTTCTTGTGTTTGTTTGCCATTAGAAAAGTTGGTCAACGGAAAACATTTTCCAGTCAAAGGAAAATTTGGCTTGGTTTTCAGGAAAGTGTTTTCCTGAAAAATTTGGGCGGAAAACACTTTCCGGAAGTTGTGAAAAATTTAGAAATATCATTATTTGCTGATTATATCAAATTTGATCCTCAAACTTTTGATTGCTATATATAATTTGTTTTGAATAT
>Ga0307517_10014557_pt1 | contig 10554 bp, 8 predicted proteins | sample 23_EM_MG_FD_194515 | JGI IMG/M metagenome (GOLD analysis project Ga0307517, IMG submission 194515) | Populus trichocarpa ectomycorrhiza microbial communities from riparian zone in the Pacific Northwest, United States - 23_EM | ecosystem: Host-associated > Plants > Roots > Unclassified | place...
GTCAATGTAGGGCATGTACTAGTCTCGACAAATGCAATTCACGTAACAACAAGAGGTTCCCATCAGAAAGGGCGCTCTGGTTAGGAGTGGTGTGGGCATCGTAGGCATTGATTCTCAGTTTCTAGGGAAGGGAGGCAGGGGAACTGAAGCATTCGATAAACCTGGAGATGGAATACAAGTACCCAGAGAGGGTTAGGACTTTGAATCAGCAGAGATGTGGGACTATCAGGAAGAATGGATCATCAGGAGCATCAGAGAAAGAGGCACTTGGATTATTTACTTATTGCCCTTATTTGACCTTACTTTTGACAGCCCTCCACCATTTACACCCTTCGAGATTGTGTAAATTTTAGACCTATGTTATACAATGACGAATAATTGACAATAAGTTGAAATAAGGTGATCTAAGGATGAAAATAAAGTGTCCACCACATTTACTGATGGCCTAGGCTATTGTCCTCAGGGTAATGATTGAAAATCTTTCACAGGCCAAAGTTTCCCTGGTCACCCCCAGGAGGAATTAACTACTATCTCATTTTGATCATACTGACAGCTGGTGTTCTTTCATTTATTTCTTGTACTTACATTTTTTGTCATCCCTGTTTGTCATTTTGTCTCTGTGTGGTTTTCATCTTTTTGCTTTACTTCTGCTCAAGGTCTTTCTACTCTAAGCACATTACCATGAATGTGGATCCACATTTTATGGGGTGATGCCTTAATGGCTACATACTTCACTCATTGTATGCATATACTTTATGAATAACCTCTCCACACCTACCAGCTGTATAGTATGAGTTTGAGCACTACACTGGTCAAACAATGTAACATTTAGTATATGCAATTTGTGGCATCAAGAGAATACATGTTCTATGGACCCCTACTAGAGAGAGACATACAGTTAAAATCAAGGATCAATACCTCCTTTGACCTAAAAGAAGCAACCAGGTACTGGCCACCCCACTGCACATGAACTACCTTTCCAAATCTCTCAGGTAGCTGAAAAACTATCTTTTCAGTGTCTACATCCCACACCCTGGATGTGATAGTTTCCCATGCAGTGGTATCATTGAGGTAGAGCCAGTCTGGGAGATCTTCAGGCAATTGAACAGGAGATAAGCCTGGAATCCCAAAATCCAACCCTTGAGGCCTCCATCCATTACTGACCCAGACTGCAGAACTATCTATTGTAAGGATTTCTGTTCCCTGGTTCTGAAACTCCACCTCACCCATAGCCTCTTTTGTCCAGATATCCCATGCTTGAATGGATTTCTCATATAGACAGAAGATCTTGGACCCATCTCCTGATACCCTGAGGTCTACAACACTGCCTCCAGGTACATCTATTGTCCACAGGAGTTCCCCTTCCTCAGTATCCCAGATGTTGATCTCCCCAACTGTATACCAAACAAAGATCAACTTGTCACCCATTGACTGGATGTTGCTTTGGTGAGAGTCTTCAGCTGGAACCTGGAGGTATCCATTGTAGAGGTCACTTAAGATACCCCAGGTCTCTATCACCCCATCTGGTAGATCATTTGGGATAATGGGATTACTTGTGGCTTTCAGAGAAACAGAGCTGGTTGGAGCCAAGATGAGGGGCATAGACTTTGAATCAGTCATAACTGAATCTGCCAATAAGGAATCAATCCACCAGAATTTGACTGATTCATCCAAAGATGTTGAAATGAGGGTAGATGGAGAAGAAAATGTAATAGAGGTAACACTGGCAGTATGGCCAATAAGGGTCTCAATAAGGTGGGGGTGTGAGTCAGTGATGTCCCAAACAGAGACATTATGATTAGTAGCAATAGCCACCAGCCTGCCGTCAGGGGAGAAACAACAAACATTAGAGCTACTATAGCCTGCATAAAAGTTGGCCATAACTACTCCAGAAATGGTGTTTTTAATTATAACATCACCTCCTGTGCATGACATTAACTGGGTGCCATCTGGGGAAAAAGCAGCTTGATGACCCTCATATATAAGTCCAACTTTGTGACCATTAATATCCCACTGTTGAACATTTAGAGCAGATGTGGATATGAGGGTTAGTGGGTTCTTGGGAGAGAAGCAGACACAGTCTACTTTATCCTCTTGCTCTATGATTTTATAGCATGTCCCTGTCTGAGTATTCCACAAACGCATTGTGTTGTCCTTAGACCCTGAAGCAATTATGGTATTGTCTGCTGAGATGGAAACAGAAAGAACCCAGCTGGTGTGGCCAGAGAAGGTTTTAACAACACCACCAGTTTGTATATCCCAGAGCTTGACAGTACTGTCATCACTCCCAGATACAAGTGATGTCCCATCTGGTGAGAAGGTAAGAGACCTCACTATGTTTGTGTGTCCAAGGAGAACAGCTGTCTGGATACCTGTGGTTGCATCAAGGATATAGATAACCCTGTCCTCAGACCCAGTTGCAACAGTATTGTTCCAGTATGAGAGGGCCCATGAACTACTATTCAACACAACTGTGCGGGAACATGTCCCCCATCCTGCTTGGAGTCCCTTAACTACCCTAAACTCCTGTGAGAGCTCTGTAATGTAGCACTCACGGAGCCAAGATGAGGAAGGGGAAAATGGGAGGGCAGAATGATATAGGTAAGAGGGAGTGTTGTGGATTGCATCAAAATTTTCCAAAAGGAATCGTTGGCTGTCATTTACCCATATGCATGAAACACCTGTCTGAACAGAGAATATCAACACAGGCTTTGTCAACAGTCTGCATAACACTCACCAAAGCATACCATTGCTCAATATCATTCATAGCATAAATCCCAACACCAAGGTTCCCTGTGAGAGCAAGGGCTTCAATCCAGTATAGCAGATGTGTTCTGAAGAACTTGTCAATTGCTCTCTGCACCTCCCCAACATAAGAACTGTTGATAGGGATCCCCAGGAGGTGTTTTGTCCAGAATTGACATGCATATTCCAGAGCACCTCCAATGTACTCCTTACAAGCAGAAATATCCCCAACCCCACTGAGAACAGCATAGTCCTCCAGGTTGCAGATGTTCCTCTTCAACCCGTTCCCCATGAGCTTGAGGCATAAAAGTAGAATTTCTGCATGATGAACTGCAGGCTCCACAAAGAACCGTCTATCTTTGCACCGGACTGGATCTATGAGGAAATCTGGGAATGACTTGTGGAATACTCGGATGGGGTCCCCTATGCTATCTGGGACAAGGAGGAGAGAATGGAGAGGACGGAGGGTGGAGAGGGTAGGAGTCCCAAGGAGATCTGAGAGTGCCCTTGCAGAAAGAGGGTTAAGCACAAGTGATACTGCCCCAACAACAGTCCTGAAATGGGAATGGACTTCTTCAGTATCTCCATCCACTTCATCAACTGCTTGCTCCAGGATCTTGGTGTAAAGGAGGTCAATCCCAGACCTCCCTTCATGAACAGTACTTTGTGGGAGTGAGATAATCCGGTCCAGCTGTTCAGTGGGTGTGTGGTGCTTGAATGCAACAAACTTGATGACTGTTGAAGCGTAGATGAAGAATCCTGCTGCCTTTTCACAGAGAACATTGATATATGATGGGTTTGGCCAATCCTGGGCAAAGTCGCAGTCGCTTCGGGTTTTGGCGATGTTGGTCAACTGAGTCTTAAAGAACAGCTTGATATCGCTGTCCACCAAGGAGCGTTTGACATCGTGCAGCCTGAGGACTTCTGTGATGGGTCGGAGTGACTCGAGGCGAAACCCGGACCGGACCCGAGGCTCTGGACGACCAGTGATGAAGAACTTGACATTTGGGATCTCGTCCACATAACGGGAGAGCACGGAAAGAATCGCGGAGGCCGGTTCTTCGTCCTTGCACTCGTCGAGGGCATCAATGATGATAAATGTCTGAACCCGGGCGGATTTTAGTGGGCCAACGATAATCCTCTCCATTTGGGAACAAAGGGAATCTTGCCCAACTTCGGGGTTGGCCCTCAAGACTCGGAGTAACTTCTCTCGAAATGGAAGGTACCGATAGGCGAGCTGAAAGGCGATAGTTGGAAAGATTGCTTGGAGATTGCTTCTGTCCTCAAAATCTCGCGAGCAAAAGAAGCTCGCACCAAGCTCCCCATCCGCAAAGCTGATCTCGGCAAATGTCTGGGCGATAGTCGACTTCCCGGTCCCCGCAAGACCGTTTAGCCAGAACACGCGGTGGTCACGTTTGTCCTTCAGCCAACGTTCGAGTTGCAGGAGGACGTCTGCCCTAGTTCCCTTCAGGCATCCCTGCCTGTTCCCAGAGCCATACCCGGCCCCACTGGTATGACGCATCTGTTTCAGAAGGCAGCGATCTGCATCTGTCTATTCGCAAGTTACTACAAAGGCGGGACCGTAAGGGAGTAGGACTCACAATCTGCTGACAGCCCTCGTCGTAGATGTCCAATTGCAACGACGTCTACAGCGCATTTTAGATACGATGTGAGTGAGCGTTTTTGGAGTGCGAACCTGATAGTCCGTCAGGGCATAGCGAACATCTTCCACCAGATCGTTAACCTTCCGTGCATTCTCCGGGTTTTTGAAGAAATCTGCGAGGTCCTCCTGGGTCGCCATCAAGGCCATAGCTTGTCCAATCTCTTTCAATTTCCTGGAAATCTCCATGCGTCAGACTCAGCTCTTGATCTTGGATAATGTGGGCTCACCGTTCCAGCTTGCTTGCCCTCTCCTTCTCACTGACGTCGCCCGGAGAGATACGTTTGGAGAGCGATTCAGATAGCTTTTTAACCCTGGGCGCCAATGATTCTATGGCATATATATTTATCTCCGTTCGCTAGAATGACTGTAAGCGTCGCAAATCAAATGTGGGGAATGGGGGGCATACCTCTGAATTGTTGAGAAAAGTGCGGAGGAATCTGGCGACAGTTCGGAGCGGACCGAAAGCACCAGTGGAGTTTTTCACCCCACGGAGCAGTTTGGCCGTGGCAGATACAGTAGACTTGGAGTTCAATTCCCCCTCATCCGCGGCGGCGCTCGGTTCGATGGTGTCATCGGGATCAACAGCTCCTGGTCCATAATCAGAGGCGTCTGGATTGTCAGAGGGATGGTCAGAGAGGGCAACTAGAATAACCACGTTCACGTACTGTCGGGCTCCCCACCACGAGAGATCGAAGGAGTGGAGGGAGAGGGGTAGACACCCCCAGGTTCTCCACTACGTCCACTTCCAACCGCAACGCCGACGTCTAGGTCTGGGCGCAAACGCCTCTGGCTAGCTTCCCCCCCATCGACGTCTGCTTCTTGGCCAGTATTGATGACGCGCGCTGGCACAGATCCTGGCCCATCAGGCTGAGGAGGCCGACCCGCCGAAGAAACCTGCCCTCCAGCTACGTCGGCTCTATCCCCTTCTCGGTCGTAATCTTCGCCCACTACGATGTGGGGCCCTGGTTGCGGAAGCGAACTCGTTGAGTCGACCCTCTCCGAGTCCCCGTCAAGGGTTGCCCCCACTCCGCTCGATTTAGGTTTTCTCCCTGCTACTCTGTACTTGAACTTCTTCTTCATTTTGGAGAGTGAATCTCGTATGTCGTCCATGTTGGATGGATTGGTGTAGATTGGTGTAGATGGTGGTGCGACGGTGGATGATTGGCCTCGTGGCTTTGATCGGCGTCGCGAGCTGGGTCAAGTTCGCATAGTTCGCGTTGTACAACCCGTTCCTTTCGCCTGGCAAGCTCTCGTGCTTGGTTCGCCATACTGGTCTTTTACATATTTGGGATACTACAACGCTCCACAACTGAGGACTTTATGCGAACATCTACACAGGTATCCTCATGATTCGAAGCCCAACCTATCGCCGATTCCCGAATTGAGATGCGCTTTTTGCATGTCTCTTCTCCGGAGGTGTGTCAAAATTGTCTCATACCTGGGAGAACAGGTATTTTCGAACATCGCGGGGTTCCCCAGACCCATCTAAGACAGGGGCATGAGGATCGCACCCAGGCTCGTGCAACAACGGAAGGTCTTCAGCCGTATATAACCAGGGAGCAGGAAGAGACGAGAGAAGTGTTTCACCAAAATTTGAAGGGCCTTGCCTTGGCGTCCAAAGAGTGAGGACAAGGAACTAGAGAAGACTAACGGGGACTTTGAGTCGGAGAACATGAGGGACAGCCAAAAGGAAAGCTTCCCCATCATAGTTCGCGACTCTGTCGTCCTCTGGATGGAGCTCCAAAAGGAATCTTTTGAACGTTCGGTGTAGGCCCTGGTTTTGTCTGACCTCTTGCCATCCAGGCGAGTCCGCAACGAAGGGCATGGATGGAGAAGTTCCCTCCAGTCGCGACACGCGTGGATCAACTCGAGCAAAGCTTCAGCCTCCCATCCCTACCACTATCTTCCCAGTAATCCGGCATCAGGGTGAGGACGCCTGGAGGGGTCTTATTGGCGGCGAAAAGGGTGTCCTTCACGGACCGATACGGGGTTGCACCTGTAGTACATCATGGATTATGTTCGAAAGCGTTAACCTGAGAAAACGACACCGTAGATCCCCCCGCATGTGCGGGTCTTCGTTTCCCGTTCGCTTCAACTCAACCTCACCCAAGGTCGTTGAAATCCTGCAGGAATTCACGGTTGAGCGGTTTGGAGAAAATTGCCCGCCCAGGAACCTCGAACGAAGCACTCACTGAAAGCGGTATCCTGCAACTCTCTTCTAGTAGCGTCTAAGAGCTAAGAAACCGATAAATCTTGACAAGGCGAGCATTGACAGAGGTGGACATGGGGGTCGTGTGCCGGCTCTGCACAGCAGTGCGATCGAACTTGCCCTTGCAGTAAGCTGCTTCGAGTTTTTCTCAGCGTACCGTCCCACCCACCCTGGCAGCCGACTCTATCTCAAACATTTGTCTAATGGAGTGGCCTTGGCCCATTTATCCGCGAACGCGGCCACGCGCTATATCTGGTTCCTCCAGCCTATGCTGAGGCTCTGAACTCTCGTCGAACGGGGTCCTTACAAAGTGAGAAGTAAAACAAGCGTCCTCATCAAGACACGGGTCAAGAAGGTCTGTCCCTACATACCTATCGTCCACTTACACCAACCCTTCCCTCAATATCAGCCACTCCGACTACTCCGAGCCCTTCCCAGCGCACCTACAGCATGCTCGGAGGCGGTACATAGGCTAGCTGTAGGACCGTGCTGTGAGGCGGGTGTTATAATATGCGGTGGCAGTAACGGTGATACGCGGTGAGCTGCTTCCGAGTTTGAGCAGAGGAGGGCGAGTGGTTCTCGTTCCTGGGCTTCTATGAGACTGGTCCGTTTCCAGGCATACACTACGCCTTTGGGTCTGCCGTGCCAACGTGAACACTCTAAGTACACGGATTTCGTGAGTGTCATTCAATCGAGGCGCGTAATATGAGAATACGAAGTCGCACGCGCCTACCGTGCGCATGAGCTCCTGTTCGCTCGCGCAGCGCAGTTCAGACGCAACGAACAAGCGCGAACCATCGGTGGAACCGCGATGCTACCAACGCTGCGATAAACATAGACCAACCCGTACCGGCAACTTCCAGCCGGTAGCCTGTCGTTTTGAGGAGAGGTAAGACCAAGCACAGGGAGCGGTTCAAAATGAAGTGAATTTGAGTGGATCGGGGAGGAGAGTAAGGTCTCTCGACGCCTACTCTGGTGGAAACCACGATGTCGTGCTCACTCTTGCCAGAAATCCTCGATCTCGTTGTCGACCATCTACACGATGACCCAATTACGCTCAAAGTGCATTACCTCGTCTCCGAATCATGGATTCCGCGGACCCGACATCACATTCTCGCTGATGACGAATTCGACGCCCTAATATCACCCGTCAAACTGTGGAAGAACGCCTTTCCGTATCCTTCCAACTCTCCCGCAGTCTCTCCTTTAACGATTTTCCGACCATGAACCTCATTCAATTCGTCCAAATATCACGTCAGGAAGGAGGGCGGGACGGAACTGCTACACAGATGGAGTGACGATCGGTAGATTCCCCACTTCCTGCTGACGGATCGTCTGTTTTCGAACCTATGACATTCTTGTCCGCGCCCGTTCAACGCTATCACTATTGTCATCGGACTTGCTCGTCGGTGGGTCGAGTGTTGGTCAAACGGAAAACGACGAGGACCAGACTTATGACCTGGTTCGTTGGTTCAATGTTTGCCAAATCATCCAGCGGCTGCTGCATTCCGTGGACTCATACGGCCTCGGTGTTCTGAGTGGTCCTCCAAACGTGCGCCGGATTGATATGTTCCTGCGTACCAGCAGACCTCCTGAAAGATGAGACACAACGGGTTGCTGCGGGTATAAACCGAAAAGCGATGGATTCCATAATAGTGCACTAAGTACTGTTCAAATAGCGGAGACTAATGTAGCGGACGAAGGAGATCGAGAACGAAAAATTAAGTAACTATATGGGGCAACTAATAAAACCCCCCTCCCGAACCTACCAGTCACTCTCGCACCCGGGGTCATCGGTATCACCGGGGACATCATCCCATTCAGGTACGGTATCGTCCAACCTGTACTCCACGTGCGAGACATGGTTCCTGAGCTTGAGCACCTCCTTCGCCGGCACAATTTCCTGCGGAACGACGATCGTGATGGTCGATAGCTTTGCGCTCCTCGAAGCCCGGTCCTCCGCCATCTTCAACAGTCCGTTGATACAAAACCGATCCTTGCTATTCACATATAGGACGAGTTCCTCCAAATTGGGGCATACAACGGTTCTGGAGGGGTTTTGTCCCGGAGTCAAGGCAGAGATGAAGGGGAGGTCGGAACAATTAGTCAATATGAGGGTGCGAAGGTTGTTCAAGAGGAGCAAGGTTAGGTAAACAGGAGACTTCTCCACCTTCGTTGACAGCGAGGCTCGGTACTGCACAATCGCGAGGCTTTCCACCTTCGACATACGAAACAGTGTCAGGGACCGGAGAACCCGGCGATCTACTGCATGCGGGGCGGCGGCCTCACCAACCCAATGTCCGTGCAAATAGAGCCCTCCGCTCGGCCCGTCAAGCCGTAAAAGCATCCCTGAATCGAAGGCGAGGTTGACTGAGGTTATGTGGGAAAGGTGATTGAGGTTATTGATGGTTTTAGGGAGATAAGCAGGAATCGGGGATTTTTCGTCACTGAAGTTAAAACATTGTTGCACCGATGCGCCGGCTGGGATCAACAGGTGATTCAGGAGGACGGTATGTACCGGCTGAGCGGCGATGGTGAGGAATTTCAGATTGGGAAGAGGCACCACTCGTCCGGGTGAAGCGTCGGAGGAGGTTGGGAATGCATCCCGTAGGTGAATTTTGCGGAGGAGAGGGGCGCGCTCAAAAACGTTGAGGAGCTGAGTTACAGATATCTTGTTGGTCTGGATCTGACGAAGGTCGAACGTCCTGAGGTTTGACATATTTTCCCAAGCCTTGTCGGCGATTACTCCGGACAAGCGTAGTTCGCGCAATGATGAGAGGTTTCCGCCGAAAATGGCACCCTGAATAGTGAGGGTTCGGGTACGGGTAAAAGTGAGTTTGAGTTTCTCGAGGAGTGGGGCAGGGGATGCAAGGTGTTTGACGAGTTGGACGAGATCGTTTGAAGACCCAGATAATGTTAGGCTTCCAAGTCGACCGAGGTGAGGGACTGTCAGAAGGAACGCGTCATTGAGATAGGTAGTATCTTCCTCTTCCTTAAGGTATATCTCCAAGGGGGATGTTCTTGAACGTTCGAGGTAGACGCGTGTTTTGTCGACATCCGTGCAATCCAGAAATATCCACAGTGAAGAACGCGAGATGAAAAGCTCTCTCCAGCCACGACATACGTGGGTCAACGCGATCAGATCTTCGTCCGTGTCACTGTGACCTGGGATGAGGGAAAGGACTTCTTGAGGGATCCGGTTGATAGGCGCGAGGGTATTCTTCATGGACCGAACTAGGCTCAAAACCTCCAAGACGTCCCGCTCGAGAAAGTCGACCTAAAACACGGCGATTGTAAGTCACCGTGTAAATGATGTCTTGATTTTGTCCTTTACCTCAGCCTGCCTCATCATTGTCGCGCCCCTGCGGGATTCAGATCTTCAGCAACCTTTTACGCGTCGTACGGACTTGTGGTTTCCAGACATACCTTCCAGCAAAAGTGGTAGCCTGTAACTTTTTTTTGACAGCATATAGGAGTTGTGGTACCGTAAAACTTCGCCCAGGGTAGGATTCGCCGCCGCCGACGGAGACAGACATCATGGCGGGGTCTCGGAAGGAGAGGCGGACGAGTGCTCCGCGTCGTGATCGACAGCTCCCGGCAGTCGAAGCGACGAGCTCACGGGAGAAACCTGTTGGTGGATAGCTCCCTCAACTAGACCAGGGGTAACTCCACCGTCGCGGACTTTTGGTGCATAGAATTACACAAAGAAGTCGTATTGAGGGCGCAGCGGCACGTCAAGGGGGCACCAGAGTCTACGGCTGCGGGGCGACCGTCGAAAAGGTCGTGAATTATCTCGACATTCGTATGACAACGGAACCAAGGATGCATAGACTCTAACAGTAATTAGAGAAAGGGCGTGCAGCCAAGTAACGGCTCGAGCCCAGTGCACCGGGAACAAAGCCGGGAAGGACTCGAAACCCCTGTCCGCCATCGTCCA
>Ga0307517_10014558_pt1 | contig 10554 bp, 6 predicted proteins | sample 23_EM_MG_FD_194515 | JGI IMG/M metagenome (GOLD analysis project Ga0307517, IMG submission 194515) | Populus trichocarpa ectomycorrhiza microbial communities from riparian zone in the Pacific Northwest, United States - 23_EM | ecosystem: Host-associated > Plants > Roots > Unclassified | place...
ACACACGCATCTTCCTCTGCACTGCTCGGCCAAGACAAAGAAGCTTCCAACGGCGCAGCCACCCCTGCAGATGAGTTGAATCTACTTTCTGATGTTACTTTTAAAATGCACCAGCTCTGTATTCTTGTCCATATCATGGCGCTCAAGCATTTTCATACTCCTTATTTTTTGCTTCTTTTGTAGAAGTCATGGTCACAAGTGGTGTTGAGAATAAGTAAAGATTGTTATCTTTTTCTGGTCTTGAAAGAAGAAGTCATTTTCAATCTCTCTGCATCCGTTAAGCTATATGATATTGGTTTGTACTCCTCTTCTTGCGTCTTTACTCATTTATCGGACTGCGCTAAGCTATGAATGGATTAAGAAAATAAATTGAACATAAAATTTTTTATACCATAGGAAATTATTTGATTTGTTATTAAATTTGGTCTAATGAGTAAATTTTAAAATTTTTCAACATGTTTTCATATCTAACCTAGATTTAAAATTAAACTATATTATTTTAATATAACTTAATCGATTTCACATATTTAAAAACAACTTAAACAATCGATAAAAAAATATAATTTGATTTAAAAAAAATCAAGATAATATATTTTTTTATAATATTAAGACAATGATATATTAGACGTATCCGAGCTTTACAACTTAACATGTTAAACTCGTAACTCAAGTCGTGGACTTTATTAAGTTTAATAATTTTATTTTTTAGAACTATTTTTTATTTAATTATATTATAGCAAAAATAAACAATCATAAAATTGATTATAAATAAAATATTATGAATTTTTTTTGAAACTATAATAATTTTATAGATAATAAACTAAAACAAATTATAAGAGAAATTTAAAATTAATCAAATATTAAAAAAATAATATTAAATAAAAATAAAAATAAAAATAAAAATAAAAATATATAAACTTAATATTAAATAATAAAATTAAAAATAAAACCCCTTCTTATGTCATTGTCGAAATGTTTTTAGTAGGATGAGTGGTTTCTCTAATACAACCTTTGTCTAGCTTACAAAGAAAAACTTTAGAATATTGTTTTCGAATTATCCAAACAAAAGAAAAAAAAAGAATATAAACCTCATTTTATTCGTTTTTACACGAGATAATTTTTATACAATAATAGTACATGTGCACTGTGTTTGTTTTCTGTAAGAAGGTTTCAATGGATGTTCAATGGTTTTGTCACTTTGAGTATTGAATTTCAAAATTTTATTTTTTACAAAAACAGTTAAGATTTACTACCAAACAACACCTTCATTTTAAAAATATCATTTTTGAAAAATAAATAAAATGAAACTCACCTTATTCCTTCTTACAAGATGATTTTAATACAATGATGATAATGCATGTGTAATGTGTTTGTTTTATGTGAGAAATTAAGTATGTTGTTTTAAAATATATAGTACTTCAATTATTTCTTTTTCCTTGATAAGAATCCCATTATATTATTTTATTGAAAACCAATAAATGATTTTAAGATTTATTGGACAAAAGGTTATTTTTTAAATTATGATTTTATGGCATTTTTAATAGTAATATAAATATTTTGGTAATTATCTCAATTGTATAGTGTTAGAAATTTGTTTTAATTAAACAAATTAAGGGTAAATAAAAAATTAATCTCAAAGAACCCTTAGCTTTTTCATTTAGAGAACTCTTGATTTTTTTAGATTTAATTCTTGATTTATGATGGCTAATCAATTATTGATAATAGTAAGAATTAATCCTTCAACTTTTTACTTTCCAAAATTCATTATAAAAAAGAAGAGTGAATGAATAATTTTAAACTTGTATTTTTTTTTTTAGATTTTTCCACGTTTTTTCTCACCTCATTTTTAGTGTTTTAATTTTTTTTATTCTTTAATTTTTCTTCAAAATCTAGAATTTAGATTCATTTTGTTGAGATATATTTGAGTTACATAATATCTGGTTCAAAAACTTTGTTTAAAAGCGCATGATCTAAACCAAAATGATAATGTTAAAATCTTGAGAGACATATTACAATTATCCTAGTTGTACAAGTGAGAAGCAATAAAGTCTTAAAAATAAAGGATTCATCATTAACAATAACAAAATATTTATCACTTTAAAGTATTTTAACAAGTAGGTACACCTTTTATTTTAATTTAAAGATTGTTTTTTTTCTTTATTGTTATTAATATGCATACTAGAACTTTGATCTTGGCAAGTTTTTATATATATATATATATATATATATATATAGTATGCATGCTATAATTCTATTATTATTTTTGTGTTGAAAGCATGTTTGTTTTTAGTTATACTTATAGTTTTAAACATGTATAAATTCTGACATTTTATGGGATATCTTTTGTTTTGCAAGCTTTTATGATGATAAATTAAATATCTTTACTCGTCAGTCTAATATATATATTTGCAAAGTATGAGTTTGCATATAAATTGTTAGTGCTACATAGATGTTTTTTTTATATATAATAATAATAATTGAATTTTCTATTCTCAAAAGGAAAGAAAGAAAAATATTTCATTCCCATGATAAATTTATCAATGTATAATGCATAGTTTCAAAATATTAATGATAATAAAAACTCTAAATTAAATATACATTTAAAGTTAATTTTTTTTAAAAAAAAAACTTCCTTGTTACATATGATTTAAAATGAACAATACTTTCTTATTTATTAATTATTTATCAACCCCATGTGCATAGTTTGAAATTAATTTTACATGTGATAATTTAAAATAGATCATAATATTGAAGATCCAGAAATTAAACATTAATCAATATAGCATTTGTGATTTACAAAATATTCTTAATCATTGATTATTATAATAGTACCTTGAATGCAAATGATCAAGTTTTATTAGGCTATTAAATTAGTTGTCTATGTTAATTTAATATTCATTACCCTAAAAATTTATTGAGTATTTTCGAACACTGAAAAGACAGATAGAAAATCTTTATTCGTTTTTTTTTTTGTTTTACATTTCTCTTTGCAAAAACAATTAACCCAATTGATTTATGGCATGAAAATAAATAAATAAAATTATACTCTTGTGGTACCATAGTTTTGAAATCTGGTTTGGCTTGGTAAGTTCACCTGGGATTCAGTCGATCCGAGACTAGAATCGGGCCGGGTTTAAAAAAAATAGAGGAAATCAAAACCCGGGGTGACCCGGCGGGTTGACCCAGCTGCCCCCGGCAAAACCCGGTCAAAAACTCGGTTGCAACTCGTTGACTTTTGTTTTTACTAAAACGATGCCGTTTTGATTTTTTCAAAAAAATCAGAATTGACCCGGGCGACCCGGGCGACCCGATCAAAAATCCAGTGACCCTGGTCGACCACCGAGCCGAGTTTAAAAAATCTGGTAGTACACTTCACAATTTTATAAAAGTGAGATAATATAAATTAACTTAACAATTAAAGTATTTATCAAGTTAACGTAGAATCAGATTTTTCTTACAGTAGAGTCAATATTTTTTTAAAAGTTAGTTATAATTTTAATTATAAACAGTTTTTCCCGACGGTTTCCTCTACCGTTAGTTATGAATTTGATATAGCATCCGCCAAATTGACCAAAGCTTGCAACTTTCATTTTGCACCTCCACATATGATTCTATCTCTTCTTCTTCTTCTTCTTTGTATCTGCACAAAGACAGGAAAAAGCTCCAAGAGAATGTGCTGCTGCTGCTGTAGTTGGGTTTGGTGGCAAGTAGCTGTTGCAGATATGAATCTTCGTTTACAAGGTAATTAGTTTGGAAAGTGTTGCTGAGTTTTCAGCTCTTATATCTCACTCATCCATGGATACATACAACCACTGTCACCAACTCTTGGCTTCGCTTTTAATTTATTTTTGGATGTTCTTGTTTCATCGATCACAAATTTTCTAATTCACGATTTCAATGCGTCACCGAACTTGAACTTTGTTTATTTCATCTAATGCGTTGGTGGGTCATTGTTAAGAGATAGACGGATGCAGGCGTAGAGAGGGTTTCTTGTAGTTGTCGTCTTGAAAGCAATTTATATTTTGCAGTTTCTTGAAAATAGAATTTTATACTTTTCAACATTGATTTTGATGTGAACGTAGGTTGCTCAGGTTTCTTGTAATGGTTGCTTGAGAAGTGATTTTCTATTAATTGGTCAATTATCAAGAAAATTAGATTTCTTAGTCGTGCTGTGCGTGTTAGAGATTGTGGTGGCATCTTGTTATTACTCTAACTAGTTAAGCTTTATTGAGATTTGAGAGAGGTGATGCTATAATGGGGAAGCAAGGATCCCCGAGAAGTCCACGTCCCGACGTGGTGAATGTGAAAGATTATCACACAAGAAGCTCAGAATGCTTGCCTGGTAGTGATCCTATCCTTGGGAGGAGATTGTCAGGAGGGGACAATAATTGGAAAACAAAAGTTGCCTTGCTTCATGATTTGAAACATGAGTATGGAAAGCTTGGTTCTTGCAAGGCAGTTTATGTTGGGAAAAGGCATTTGTGGTTCCGTAAGCATGTTAAGTCAATTGTTTTTATGTTTGCATTGATGGGGTCTCTTTTTCTGCTTGATTCTTTCATGGTGTCACTTTTTGATTCGATAAATCTTCAAAATAGTTCACCCTCAAGGACATCAAGTGATCTTAAGGTATGATGCTGTGTTCTTATAGCACTGAGGTGACTAACACATTGCATTTTCAAGTAACTTAAGGATTTGAACCAGGACGGTGTTGGAAATCTGTTCTTACGAGTTGTTTTCATCATTTACAGCACTAATTAACTAATTACTTCACTTAACGTGGTCTATACAACTCTACTCATGATCATTCAAAGTTTACAGCATACAATTCATTGCATTGACATTCCAATTCTGCTATCAGCTAACATAGCTGGGAGCCTGGGACTAGTGCTAATGTTCAAGTCATGCAAAGAATTTTTTTTTTCATGTTTATATAAGTGCACCCATGGCCATGGCTTCTTCCATCACATAATGGACCATGAACCTTTTATTTTTCCTTTTTCTTTTTGGACATTCCTTAGAAGGAAAAAATCTCGTTGTCTATCATTAAATCTGAAAGATTCATGTATTTTTAGTTAGTTCTCTGCATGTATCGCATACGATCCGGCACAAATTTTCTTTTCTAGCTCCCAACATGAAAATTTCCGTAAGTTAAGAGGTGAAGTGTTTGAGACAGTTACCTAAATGATGCTAATTAATTGGTAATTCTTGAATGTAAAGGGAGGTAGAACTGCCTATGCCAATGAAGAAGAACCACCAGTCCAGATGTATAGTCGTCTCCAAAACTTGGCTTACAGTGCCCTATCAGAGGTTTGCTTCCAAATTTTTATATTCAACAAATTCATGTTAGATGAGTTTTTGAAATATAATATCATAAACCTGAAACGTCCTCTGCTTTAGAAAGAGTTAAAGCAAGAGCCCTCAAATTTCTGGGAGGAACCATGGAAGGCATCTTTATGGAAACCATGTGCAGATAGAAAAGAATCAGAGAAATCAGGTATTAAAATCTTTTCTTTTTTGTGTTCATGTGTGTGTGAAAGTAATGTTTGGTGTATGATGACAGAGGGTGACAGACTGACAGTATAAAATCTGGGAAATTAAATGACCAGAAGTACCTTAATTAAGTATAATTTGTGGAGACAGGGCAACCTGACAAAAGCAATGGATACATAATGGTCAGTGCAAATGGTGGTCTCAATCAACAAAGAGTAGCTGTAAGTGTCTAAACCTTTCACACACCTAGGTTCATGTTGTTTGCATAATTTACTTTGTGAAGTGTCTTATTTCATTGGTTGATGCATCAATTTGTTTTCAGACTTAAGATCTATGTCCATGATGATTTTTATCTCACTGTACTGTAGAGTCCTGCATAGATTACAGTTATTTATGGCAGGATTCTTAATCATTTAGCATTATGTATTTGCTTTTGAAGTACTCCCTGCTTACATTCTTCATGATAAAATGACCAATAAGGTTTGTACTGAGCTTCTCTGATCCTGGAGTTGTATTTTCATGTAAACATCACACGATCTACAATTCATTATTGTCTTCGTATGACAGATTGGTGAAGCAGACAGAGAAAAACAATGAACAAAATCAGATATCAATAGGCAAATATATGCTGAAATAGTTTGATTAGATTTGTAAGGCAAATAAACATAATTGCAGTTGTTAGATTCTCGCCACAACGTGCCATGTTTTAGCCACTGCTACAGAGTTAATTCGCAATTTCCCTGAAAAAATTTGAATCCATACTGGGGAGAATGACTTCTAGGGAAAAAATAGGAAAGGAAAATAAAAATTATTCGTATATTTTTGTATCTTTGTAGGTATGGTCTTAGAATCAATGAGAATACAGGAAAGCGTAGTAAATTTTATAAAGTTAGCAGATGTTTTCTCCAGCGCAAGCAAAGATGAAGATAGTCTCTTGCATATTCCTCGTACTTGGTTGCAACCTTTTCTTGTGGCAATTTTTTTTCTAAAAAATTATACCTCATTGGATAGGAAATCTCATCTTTGGGTGACTAGCTCACATTAGAGGTATATCCACATGAAGTTAGGTTCAGATAATGGATTCCTTACTTATCCAGTGAAAAATCTCATTTTGGTGATAGCTCACATCAAGTCTAAATCCACGTGAAGTTTGGTTCAATGAATATGATTTATGAGGATAAAATAGCTCGCTTTTTTTTCTCTTGTGTCTCCATTTTTGAAACATATAAAAGGTACTGTAAATGGCAACACCATGGATAGGTCTTGGATTTTAGTACTCGGAAAATGAGTTATAAGTTCCATCAGGGGATTTGACTTTTTTTCTCTTGGACTTTCACATATTAGAAAGCGGAACTTGTAGATATCTAAAGGTTGGAAAGTGTTCATGGAAGAACCTAAAGCATGCCTTTGAAATGATGTGGAACTTATGTGTGTATGGGTATCATACGATGTCGGATTTACCTTCAAATTCTCCAGTAGTTAAGAGGGAACTGATGAATCATATCTAGTGTTTTAGTCATCCATGAAGAGGAAATACCATAACAAATTGTCTGTAATGAGCTATTATTAAGATGATTTTTTAAATCTTACATAGTTGTTGTTCTTAATCCTTGTAAATTAGTTTTCAAAATCTGGACAATGCATATAGCCTTTTTTCTAAATTGAGTACAAGTTGTAGCACTGCATTGAAGTTTTTTAGAAGGAATTTTTAATATTTGAATCTTGATAAACTTAGCTTAATATAGTTATTATCTTTCTGATTTGTGCTTCGTGTAGCTTTTAAAGTCAGTCCTTGCTATCAGAATTGCCATTACATATTTCAGTGACACTATTGTTACTCCTCGCAGATATGCAATGCCGTTGCCTTGGCATCTTTACTTAATGCAACCCTAGTTCTTCCCAGATTTCTTTACAGCAATGTATGGAAAGATCCGAGGTCTGATATTATCATACAAATTGCTTCATCTAATTTGTATTACTGACTTCTTTCCATGTTATATCTGAATGTGGTCACTGTTCATATAATCCGTTCACAAGATGATTGTTAGTCTATTCTGTGTTTGAAATGCAGTTTGCTTCATGAACTACCTTTTCTTTCATAAAAAGCTAGCTTATATTATTTTTAAAGGGAAGCTAAGTTGTTGTTCAATGATACTTAAAACATCTATATCCCTATCTTCTTCAGGAGCTGAACATGGCAATTCATTATTGTCTGCAAAAATCTCACCTCTTTCACTTTATGGAAATGCAGCCAATTCGGTGATATCTATCAAGAGGAGTATTTTGTGAATGTCATGAAGGATGAAGTGAATCTCGTAAAGGATCTTCCTTCTCATTTGAAGTCGCTAGATATTGAAGCAATCGGTAGCCTAGTGTGTGATCGTCTTGGTTTCTACATGCTTACTATGAAGGCAGCGGCTATTTCTGAGCATTACCTTATATCTCTTTTTTATCTTGCTTTTGTTAGATAACTGATGCGGACATTGTGAAGGAGGCAAAGCCCATTGATTACCTTACAAAGGTACTTCCTCTCCTGCTGCAGAATGGAGTTGTCCACCTTCTTGGATTCGGAAATCGGCTTGGATTTGATCCATTACCTTCTAGACTTCAGGTAAAGGACATTACATAAAGATTCAAATATTACAGGAGAGAGATATTAGACATAAAGAGCTCAATGTTAACAAGAATCTCCTCACAATGTCTTTGATGTGTTTTAAGTATTCCGAGATACCGCTTCACCTTCTAGGCAAGGTTTTTTCACAAGTGTGACCATTGACCTTCGCACCCGGAAACCAGAAAATAACAATGCAATGCAAATAGTGATTTCTCTACGATGTATCCAACTAATACTGAATTAACAAGATATAGCTGGTCTTTTTTTCTGAAGCATGTTGCATGGTTGTAACCTATCTATAACAGTCAAAAATAGATTACATCAACAACTGAAGGAGGCATGAGGCATTTTATGGCACACACATCACGAATGAAAATGACACTGGAGTTCAGAGACAAATTCTGCAATCATTCAAAGAATATGACAGATGGTTACTCGCATAGTCACTTACTACGAAAGTGTTCATTTATATGAAAGCAAACGTAATTTAGTTTATATGAAAGTAGCATTATTTATAGTTTCATTATTGCATTATATGAAAGCAGCATCATTTATAGTTTATTATATTGCCTTTGTGATAATTGAAATATTCTCCAGAAATTAAGGTGCAAATGTAACTTCCATGCATTGAAGTTTGTGCCAAAAATCCAAGAAGCTGGTTCACTGTTGATCAGAAGGATAAGGAAGTATGATACTGCACAGAGGATGTTGGATAAACAACTTGTTGGAGAGTTTCTGCCTGGCAGTCCCTCAAAAAAACATGATTCAGAAAGAGGTCCATCCAAATATCTTGCTTTACACTTGAGGTTTGAAGTGGATATGATTGCCTACTCCTTGTGTGATTTTGGAGGAGGGGAGAAGGAGAAAAGGGAACTCCAAGCCTACAGAGAAAGTCATTTCCCTCTGCTCATTGAACGCTTGAAACATTCCAAGTGCGAATTTCTTCAGCTTTTTAACTCATACATACTCCCTCTAAATAGATAATCTTAATCTGGAATCCATCTCTTTCATATCACTTATGTTTGCAGGCCCATCTCTTCATCAGAGTTGAGAAACTTAGGGAGATGTCCATTAACACCTGAAGAGGCCGCACTTGTACTTGCTGGTCTTGGATTCAAACGTGGAACTTACATTTATCTTGCTAGTTCTCGTATATATGGGGGGGAATCTAGGATGCATTCATTTACGAGCCTCTATCCCAACTTAGTCACAAAGGAAACTCTCCTGACACCTAGTGAGCTTGCACCTTTTCGGAATTTCTCTTCACAGGTATCCAACTATTCTTCGGGCATGTTCAACTTGAAAATACTTAGCAAATTTCTGCGTGATAAGTGTTTTGGAACTATTTATTCATTGAAATTTTAGAGAACTGCTTTGGTTGCAGCTAGCAGCATTGGATTTTATCGCCTGTGCAACTGCAGATGTCTTTGCCATGACTGATTCTGGGAGCCAACTCTCATCCCTAGTATCTGGATTCCGCACTTACTATGGTGGTGGCCATGCCCCTACCCTGCGGCCTAACAAGAAAAGGCTAGCAGCAATTTTGTCAGAGAATAGCACCATAGGTTGGAATAGTTTTGAAGATAGAGCAAGAAAGATGATCGAGGAAGGTCAGAGTGTTTTGATACGGGGTTTTGGTCGAAGTATTTATAGACAACCGAGGTGTCCAGAGTGCATGTGTAAAACCCAGTAGCATGTTCCCAGGTGCAAGAATTTTTCAACGCTCTGTTGTTTTGAAACTGATTTGCATATGCCCAGAAAAGCATTCCCTGTAGGCATCCCAATCAAGGCGTGGCTCCTCAATTGTTGATCATGTCATCAGGAATGAAAATGACAATGCTGATAGGCTGCTGTATCATTATTCATTTGTTCAAATCTTTATACAATTGTAGTTGTAAATTTTCTTCCCTTTGGCTCTAATTCCTTTGATTCTTTCCATTTGTATATAACAATACACACGTTCAATCCAATAATATGCATTCCTGATATTAATATTATGATAGGGGTCTTGTCTTTTCTTTTTGCTATTTGAATTGAAAGGTTTCTATGTCATTTCTGAAACAGCACAACTTGCAGCAGCTGCTCCACCCCTCCCTCCCCTGTTCCTCGTGAGCGCAATACTGCTGTGAAAAACCAATCAACGTAAAGTGGTTACAAATGAAATTCCAGCAACTACACAATAGCAAATCCCTTAGTAAGTTGTTAGGTCTTGTTATGTGTTTTGCGTGTTTTGGGTTGGATTGGATAATTTATTTTATTTTATATTTGATAGATATTAGATGAGACTCGGTTGAAACGAGATCTGAATTGGTCTGAGTTTTAGAAAAAAAAAAAAAAGATTAATCTGACCTAACATGACCTAGTCAAAATTTCAGGTCAATCTATGATCCAGTCAAATAAAGATAAAATAAAGGTAAAAAATCAATTGACTTTTATATATATATATATAT
>Ga0307517_10014559_pt1 | contig 10554 bp, 9 predicted proteins | sample 23_EM_MG_FD_194515 | JGI IMG/M metagenome (GOLD analysis project Ga0307517, IMG submission 194515) | Populus trichocarpa ectomycorrhiza microbial communities from riparian zone in the Pacific Northwest, United States - 23_EM | ecosystem: Host-associated > Plants > Roots > Unclassified | place...
AAGATATTTAAATATAAATATCTCAAATATTTATAGAAATATTTATAGAGATGTGTATATTATGTAAGATATTTGTGTAGTTTTTTTATGTAGCATCAGAGTCCCTAAGTTTGATAAACAGATATGTTTGGAAGGCTTCACATAGCAAAAATGGGGGAAGAAATATTTATAGTAGATAATATTAACTTTTATGCATCATCAGAGTCTCCAAGTTCTGGTGACACTTTTTGTGTGTATAATCCACCATAAAAGTAGTTTGTGGGTGTAGCCATGGGCATAATTATGGGCGTCACCATGGGTGTCACTGTGTATAGCCGCTGGCATAGCCACGTGGGGCGTAATCAAGGTATAATCACTGGCTTAGCCGCCAACATGTCATTAGTGTAGCCGTAGACATAGCTGCTCACATAGTTGTCGTTGCGTTGAGGTTTCGTCATCCATGAAAGGAGCTTTTGAAAAAAATAAATGAACTAACTTTTTACTCACTTCTCCACTGACGATGCCAATATGATGAGGCTGAAAAATATCTTCAATAGAAAGATTGGAAGCACTTTTCATGGGCTAGTAAAACTAGATTTGAAGAACTTAGTGGGCCTAGCGATACCTGTAAGAAAATCACTATAAAACTTAAGTCAATATAATATTTGTACATGTGACGGAGATAATAAGTATTCTCTTGGTTTAAATGTTCTTTAAGTTTTGTTTAAGTCTTATATTAGAATTATGTTATGTTAGACTTGAAGTCTAGAGTAATAAACTATAGAGAGATGAGCTCTGACCTTCTAGTCTAAAGACATGAAGGTATGTTTGTATAGATTTTTTAAGATGAGTATCTTAAAAAATATTTAACATATTTAATATAAATATTTTATAAATATCTAGAATATTTATAAAAATATATACTTTATATAAAATATTTGTGTAAATTTTTCATATATCATCACCAACCATGCAAATTTCCATGCACGGTTATCTTATTAATTCTGGTCATATATATTGTAGTGGGACAGTACTACAATTGTGGAAACAAACTGAAGTCAGGAAAATAAGTTCATTTGATAGTGGCCTCCCTCCCTCCCATTCCATTTTTCGTATTTGGGTTTACATGGCAAATTATGGCTTGATACATGTTTTATTTGGATGGCCATGGATATCGCAATGCTATATGGATTGATATTCGGAACAGGAAGTGGCTTCTTGTCTCCTACTTCTATTTTACTACTATCTTTTTTGGGTCTAAGATTTTAACATCATGGGACGCAGAGGTAGCATTCCGTGCAATAATTTACATATCTAATCTTTATTTTAAATAGAGTTAGTTAGGGATTTAAATACCAATATATGTATATAAGGTGACATAACATTTATGCCATGGGAGGACTTTTATATTCGTTAGAATAGGATTATTGGTTTCGAAGATTGAATTTCAAGGCCATGCCTTGCACGAGACATTTTAATGTGAGGACTTTAAGGCGAAAGAATCTGATTGCATAATTAAAAACAATCACCACTTGATCCTGTCATTGACATTGTTAGCTCGGCATTTTCAAGGATATCGCATTGCATCACATTTCTATTCATACGATAATGATGGCTTTCCATTTGGAGAAAACGCAATCAAAGCCAGAAACATGACATCAAAACGCAAGAGATTGATTTATAGCTAAATATAAGCCCAACATTGTGATTTCTTACCCCAACAATACAGTTTCCTTGCTAAAATTAATTAGTAGCTAAACTTTGTTAAGAAAATACTTCAAGGAGCTTAGTTTCCCACGTTGAACAGGGGAAACAAGAGGTGGGGGCTATGCCACGAGGTCTAATCTTAAAGGATTTTTTTTCCCTTAAGAGAATAACATAGGCAAATTATGAAATACTTTTAGATAGGGTTTGAGGACTTAATCTGCAGTAATCAAGTTACTAAATTAAAGTAGCTAGCTCAGATGGGAAAAATAAATTAAGTAGCTAGATCCAGTTTCTGACTTTTGTGAATAAGTGAGAGAGAGAGAGAGAGAGAGAGAGATACTTTGATCCAGAAAACGTAACAATATCTAAAAAAAAAAAAAAAAAGGTTTTAAAGCAAATAAAATCAACATAAAAAACACGAGCTAGCATACCAATTTGATAAAGTATGAAACTAACAAACTTAAAAAGAATAATCATAATAATAAGGTAAACAGTTTCGTTGATTTTATTAAAATGAACACTACATGTCAACAAATAAGTAATGCTCATCTATAATACCTATCCTATACAGTATAGAATAATCATAATAATAATAAAAAAAAGGGCAGAGAAAATCAGCTCCTTATGGCCTAATTAATCTAATTAGGCTTCCGATCCCATTCAACAACCTTTGCAACCCTCTAGACAAGACAATTTCAAGAACTCAAAACTGGAAAAAAAACGAAAAAAAGAGGTATATATGATCTATAAGAATAAAAAATCAAGGGCTACAGGTTGCTCAATTTTCTATTGAGTTGTGTTTCTTGGACGGACCAGAAGGTGGAATAGGGGCCCCTTTTGGCAAGAAGTTGAATATGTGGTTCTGGTGTCGAAAACTTGTCTCGTACAATCTCCGGTGAGGCTTTATATACTCCGATTTCTTTGACATATCTTCGTCCCTCATTAGAGTAGCACCCGGTCTTGTGGCAGAACAAGAATTAACAAGAAGGAATATGATAAAGAGAACACCTGTGATGTTAATGAACGAAAGGAGTTTAGCTTGAAAAGAGGAAGAAAAGGTAGCCATTGAAGACTGTGTTTTGAAAGGAAACTGCGTAGGGTTTTAGCTTAGAAAGGAAAAATGAGTTGTGATATTTTTTTACCAAGATTGGATTATATATAGAGAGAGAGATTTCTCTTTGCCTGTATGTGTGTGTGTTATATATGCATGGGATAAAAAAGGCCATGGGAAGTGGGAACGAGAAATTTAGGAAAGAGAGCTTAGGTAGCTCGACGGGAGAAGTAAAATGCACGCTAACGAGTAACGACCATGGGACTTTTCACTTTGATTTTTGAATGTCAACGGTTCCAAATAAATATTCCAAAATATTTGGTGCTGGCAATAGACTTTATAATTCGATAAACTACAATTTCTTCCCCCACAAAAAACTAGTGGTGAATCATGACATTTATCTTCTTTAATTTATTTCTCACATAAAATTAAAACTCTCTATTTTAATACTCATTTTAAGGGATGCATGCCAGTTGGAAAAAGTAAATTTGTCCGTGCAGCAAATACGGTTAACATCGGTATACATATAGATATAGGAGATTATGAGTTATTAATTCATCATTCAATTTTATTAAATAAATTAATAAATTGTCGATACACAGTATTATGTAATCTTTTGCGTGCGAAGCTCTTGTAAGAAAACAAGCTAAATGGGGTCCATTAATTCTAATTTTCCAGTAAACAATATATAATCTGAAAATGATAGACATCTATATATATATATTTTTTATTTAAGATCTCAGTGCTAGATAGCCAGAATAATTTAAAACCGTTAATTAAATAACTGTTAGGGTTTAAGTCCTATGGGACACAAGTTGGGTTCTGTTAACTTGTTTTGATCAAATTAAAACCTTAGCTGATCAAGCAACAAGTCATCTGGGGAACTAAATTAAGTGTGTAATTAGCCCATGAATTTTATAACAAGAAGTGCTACTTGTTAGCATATGGCAAGATATATATTGTCAAGTCTCAAGAAGGTGCGTACCGAGCTCAAAATTAGAGATGTCCTAATTCTAATTCTAATATCGAATGTCAACGTGATTAGGTTGATCTCGCCTGTCAAATTATGCTGAATCAGAAAATAAAATTTAGGTAAGAAAAAACTAGGAAATATAAATACATGAGCGACTGAGACCGACACATAGAGCAGGTAAACGTTAACGTTGAATAAGATTATGGGTATAGAGTTGTCGGATACTGAAATGGTCTCAATTAGAGTCAAGTTCTTATGGTTTGGTCAGTGATTTATGGTGACCTTTCAAGGCAGCTGCCTTGCTTTTTTCTTGTACGTGAAGCACACGGATGGTCTTATAGATGTCACATGAAGGCAGTCATATGTGGCATTGATTTCGCTTTTTTTTTTTGGTTTTATGAATATTCTCAAACAAGTTTTTATATATCCTATTTTCTATCTGATTGTTAAAAAAATAGATTATTCGTTAAAAATAGAAAGATCTTATAATAATTTTATTTTAAAAAACAAGCTAGAGTTTGAAATATGGCGTGGCTGGGGAAAGAAATATACCTCCTTACCAGTCTTCTTCTCAGGATGCTGACTTCAGAGATCTAATTGTGATAACTCAGGCGTCCATTATGCCATGGTTGCCGCTTTTATTCCATTTCAAGCCTGGGCTAGACGTCGGTGAAGGTCTAGCAAGGTAAAGTGGGCAGATCATTATCAATCTTGTGACGTGTTTGTGCATGTTAGGGCCCTTCCTATCTCCACAAGTTTCAGTCAGGAATGACCGTTCGCGTTCTACAAGGGTATCCTCTTTGAGACCAAATTTCCTGGAAGAATGAAGAACTCTCAATGCCTAGTTTCCAAGAAAGCATGGACAGATTAGCATAATTTCGGCGTTGGTACATCTGCGTTTTTTCCTGTTAATTGACAAGGGCGATTAATGAGAGCAGCAACGATGGAGAATTGGTATCGATTGTCGCTGATAAATTAGAGAAGTCTAATTGTGTATGGCTACATCTTCGGGCTATAATTCCATACCTACCGCATGTCTTAAGGCTTGATTTATATATAGAATATAGTCTGCAATGTGTCATATTTTTAATTTACACCGACTAATATGTCTGCACAAGCGATTGTTTCCTACATATAAAATAAATATAAAACAAGTCTTTATTAATAGAAACAATATATTATTTTAACTTCTTTAAAATCAAGATTTAAAATCCAATTACATTGAAGATCTACTGCAGATAAAAGACAAGCTATTAAATAATTTTTTATATCAATAATAGGATAAAAAACAGAGATTAGCTCAATACCAAGTCTCTCTCCAGCTTGTGCTGAGAAAACGATAAAGGAGGAATAGTCAGACTTGATTTCGGACCCTGGAATTAATTTGTTGGTTGCGTGGATGAGGGGTCGCATGAAAAGCAAGTTTCTATGCAACTTCACCTGCTCTGCTCTCCCATCACGGTTTCATCTTTGACTTTTGATTTCAACAAATTAATTTATAATAGCTAAGCAATTAATTTCATTGGAGATACTTCTCTCATGCACGAGACAATTGACATTCTCATATTTCAACTTCTCTGTTTTTTTTTTTACTCTTTATTTTATTTTAGACGGCAATTGCCAAGTGAAGTACGATGTAAAAAGTCTATCCCCTAATTTTAGCAAGGACACAAGCTCAACTCGGTGGTGTTTTTGCTTGCAGGATAAGTCGGTGGAATTAAAATCGATACCATTGGAACTAGACAAAAAGCATTAAAAAAACTAGAAGTGCTTTTTGGAGTGCTGAGACAATTGTTCGAAATTTATATTATGAAAACTGCTCAACATTTTTTTTTATGTATATCGAATAGTTTCATTATGAAAATGTATAAACATTGATATATTTTCATGAACGAGAAGTGCCTTTTAGAGTGCTGAGACAATTGTTCGAAATTATAAAGGATATTGTGAAGTAATTAAAAAACTTTAGCAACCTAAACTATATGACCTCGTCGCGTACCGAAGAAAGCCACGAAGCACTTTGAACTGATTTAAAATGTAAGATTTGGTCTATGAATTGAGGTGTAAATGGGCCAAGCTACAAGTTGCATTTTCCCCTAAAATTTTAATTATTCTCATTCTAATGACCTCATGTTGTAGGAAAATGAATCAGGATTTACTAAGCTGGTGGTTCGAGTCAAAGTTGGATGGACTCCAAATGGGGAATAAAAAAAAAAGGGATAGCTTTGAAGCTTTGAATTTAGCAGGAATCAATTTGATACAATTTCAATATGAGATTGCCTTGAAAAAGAAGAGAAAAAAAAAAGGATTCGATGCTCAGCGATGTCTTGGTGGTTAATGCCATATGGATCGATTTAACTAAGATTAAGATATCTAGCAATAACTTGCAAATCAAATCAAATCTACAGCATAGAAAATGGCCATAGTTGTCGTCTCCAGTAATGCTTTCTCCCTGCATTGGCATGTCACATCCACTTGATTGGTTGAAACATAGCACAAACCATCGAATTATGCCTCGAAAGGTAGGAAATAAAACTAATGGCCGCAGCGCGGCTCTGTCAATGGAACGATTAGCTCAAACACAGTTACTGGACTCGGTGACAACAATTTCACGATCAATCTTTAGCATACACTACCTTTCTGTTACGTCATTGCAAGATTGTAAATAAAAAATTACGAAAATAAAATCAATGTTTATACACAAAACACTTATCTTTAGATAACTAATTACCTGTTTCTGGCAACTGAAACTGACGCGTGGTGACTTTGGTTGGGTGGCTGACAAATTCAAAAAACTCGGATTGAAAAATCTATTATTTTTTTAATCTGGACAAAGAAAAGTCTTTAAGAGAGTGGAGAACATTCAATTTCTTCTGCAGGCGTCAGAGTTCAGAGCTTATTAATGCCCCGATCACAAGAAACCAACCTAGAAGAAAGAGAACACGGATCTGCTGACAGAACTTGCACATTGTTCTCTTGTCCTTCAATGGACCCTAGTCTCAGCTCTATGCTCAAGGTTCATAAAGCACTGTACACATTAAGATGCAAGCCTAGCAACACTATCAAAAGTACAGCACGCACTGGCTGCTGCAAATCCAATTACATGTCCTGCGTGCTAGTTAATGTAAAGGCTGTCCATGCCCTAAAAAGGCCAGCGAGTAAAATACCTAAATCCCCAGATCCCGAATTAAGTTGCAAACATTCCATAGCTTTGAAAGGACAAAACGCTGCTGGTTAAGTGAGATTGGGACAAGCAAAATCAATATTACAGGTCATGTCTTGAATCTTGAAAAGATTTAATTAACATAAAAATCGGGCACTTGTCAAAGCTTCCTATGTAATATGGAGGTTATGTCTCGAATGGGAGACACGTTCATTAAAGTATATATAGTATCTAACCACATAAACTCAATCAACATCCTTCATAAAATAAAATAAAATAACTCAATCAACATTTGGATACAAAAGAAAGATCTGTGATTCTGTATAGCAGGCAAAGCCATTAGCTCCACTTTAGGTGACAACTAGGTAAAAGATAAGCTGATAAAGGGAAAAAAAAGAAAACTAATGTACTTTGGTTACATTTAAAAGGTTTACTTCCTAGGCTTTAGCATCATCACAAACTTGGGCCTATAGGGACAAATTCAACAGTTGAACCATCATAAATACCTGTACTAAATAAAACCTCCAAAACCCATCAATGACGTAGCTTGGGAATCCCAAAGAGGCCATTAAACGGGAATTCTGATTAAAATTGCCATCACCTAACTTGGAATTTGTGCTGGCTTCAACTAAGGAGACCTCTTGCTGGCATGGTTTCACCCCATATGGAGCATGGCCTGTTGACATTAACCCAACCGGGTAACACAGATTTGGATTATTCCAAGCCCCAAAACGCCTACCCATTTTCCCATAAAACCATCCAGAAAACTTGAGCTCTCCTGTCAGATTGTTTCCATCCAGGTAGAGTGCACTAACACATGGCAAAGTTGCTAGCTTTGGGGAGAGATTTCCTGTGAGCCTGTTGCCTCTAAGACCCAAAAATCTCAGCCTCTTCAATTCAGCAATGGACTCGGGAATCTCACCTGTTAAGCCCATATTGGAGAGGTCCAGGACCACCAAATTCTGTAGGCTATGCCACTCTAGGCCCTGAAGGTCTCCTCCAATCGGGTTGTTAGACAAGGCCATTTCTTCCAAAGAATACATCTCTTGCAGTGACTTGGTCAATCCACCAGAAAACCTGTTGTTTCTCAGGTCTAAAAGTGTCAAATTCTTCATGTAACACATCACTGTTGGCAGGCTGCCTACAAGCTGATTGTTGCTCAAATCAAGTTTTAGAAGTGAATTGAGACCCCCAAGAGTCAAAGGCAGAGACCCAGATAGTAAATTCCTACTTAAATCCAAGATTAATAGCTCATTTAACCCACCGAAATTATCTGGAATCCTCCCATAAAACCAGTTTGCAGCAAGGACTAGCCTCTTCAACTTGGTCAAGTTACCAACATTTCTTGGTAATTCACCAGTCAATCCATTTTCTAGTAGTACTAAAGACTGGAGCCTAATTAGGCTACCAAAGCTTGATGGAACTTTTCCAATGAGACCAGGGTTTGATCGAAACTCTAATGTTTCCAAGTTGCCAGCAAGTTTTTCCCAGTTCTTGCTAGGGATAATGATTGGATGTTCGTGGGGAGACACAAAGCAACTGAAGAAAGTTAGAGACTTTAGGTGCTTGAGCTCAAACAATTGTGGTCTAAACTCCACAATTGGAGCACAATCAAGATAATTGTCCAGAATGGGTCCAATGCTTAAAGCAGTGACATACCAAAGCCCATCAAATAGATCACAGGAGACTCCCTGTGAAAGAAAAAAAATTGGATCACATTTTTTTGAGACTTTAAACTAAAAATGCACATGGTTAATACTGAATCCTATCCCAAAAATTATGATAATGATGACAGGAGTGATAATTGCGTATCTCTCGTATTAAAAATCCCTACTTGTACATGAACGATAAACTTCTTGTGCAAGACAGTTCAGATGAGAAGGAAATGTAGCTTTTACAAAGGAGTGCCTTCAGGATCTATGATGTTAAATTATTCTCTAATGTCACTAAATTGCAGTATTCAGGATTTTAGCAGATGAAAACAGTACTTAAACTTCCAGGTGGGATTTCCAGGGAAGATGGATCACTTGGTACATTGTCAATGAAAAATGTTAGTGAGAGATTGTTGTTTCACTTCAAATCAGGTCATAGAAATTCCACAAAAGTAAATTTGGATAACGGAAATTTTACAATTTATGGTCTTAGCTAGGACATGGCCATGAATCTATCTATAATCACACCGAACCATACTGCTAAATCAAGGAGTAGGGTGGTGTTTCGCTTTGAGAACATGACCAAAAGTTAATCGGTACCCCCTCAACCTATACTAGTGGACAATTTTACTTCAGCAGGCTTGCATCATAATGGCACAACCTAATTCAGAATATCAGAAAAGAATAGTAAATGCGTCTAAAATGGCAATATTTTAATCTCATCTCTATATAGTTTTTTAATAAACTTCTGATGATCACGTACTGTAAAGGAAACAGAAAATCAGGTGGTGATCCTTGGGATAATATATTGCGCAATGTAACAGTGAAGATTCATGGGGTCATTCATAAAAAAAAAAAGATTCATGGGGATAAAAGGTGTATATGTACCTGAACAGGAGTCCACCCACAAGGATCTGGATAGAGATCTGAGCCATTCCACCAATTACCTACAAAGCCTTGAATGGCAGAGTATAGAGCTGTCTTCTCACCTTCCTCCATTGGAACTGCATCATTATAATCTTCTTCCCCATAGCACCAAATACCTAAACTCATTATGCATAGGACCAAAATGACACGACTGTTTATGTTAAAAGTCTTCATCATGGGTAAAAAGAGAATTAAGCAGAAACAATAATATAAGACTGGTTGAGTTAAAACAGAACATTAACAGAAGACATTGGCAGAGATAAGAAACTTGGCCTGAACCCAGGTGAGCATTTTAAGATGGAAAAAGAAGAGAAACAGAAGAAAGCAAAGGGAGTAGAGGTGTTGAGGGACATCGACATGGTATCCTCTTGATAGCCATTGACTTTTACACTCTATAGAAGTCACCAAGGTATCTCGGAGAGAGACATCTAAAGAGAAGTGGAAACCAAAGCAGAACAAATTAAGAAAACACTAGAAAGAAAACGAAACTTTGAGCATGCACTTGTTTTTTCTTCTGTTCATAGAAGAGGAAAGGTGAGTAATATAGTAGTGGAGCAAGACAGGAGAAGGATCCAAGCACAACTTTCAAAGCTGTGATGGCAATAATAGTAATGACAATAATATAAAGGATCAGAACAGGAGTAAGTAAAGGGGCCTTGAACAGTGTATTTCAGAAAGCGAAAGGGAAGATAGGTGACATCCTTTGATATTCTTCCTGGCTGGATTTAAGTTATGTTTAGTGTTTATAAAAATTTTGAAATTTTTTTAGATTTTTTAACTATTTGCTGTTAAAAATAATTTTTAAAAAATAAAAAAAAATTATTTTAATTTATTTTTAAATAACAAGTATTTTAAATCATCATTGCTATTATAATCTCAAATAAACCCTTAAAAAAAACCTAATTATAGCCTCTAATATCTTATTTCGTTATAAAATTGAGTCCATTTTCATCTTAAATATAATCATTTGTTAATGTTATTTAAAAGATCTCATTTAATTTGCGCACTACTGTTTAATGCCATTCAAGGCTTAATATATCATAAAGAGCTATTTTAGTGCGAAATGAGTTTTTTATATTTCCTTTTTTTATACAAAATAGTG
>Ga0307517_10014560_pt1 | contig 10554 bp, 9 predicted proteins | sample 23_EM_MG_FD_194515 | JGI IMG/M metagenome (GOLD analysis project Ga0307517, IMG submission 194515) | Populus trichocarpa ectomycorrhiza microbial communities from riparian zone in the Pacific Northwest, United States - 23_EM | ecosystem: Host-associated > Plants > Roots > Unclassified | place...
CCCAAGAATTACATGGAAAAATACTAGTATTTAGCAAAATATCAGGGGATATCTAGCTTAGGGCTCCTTAGTTAGGCCAAAGTGAATCCATGGTCCAATCCAGGACTAACTTTGGTGACAGGAGCTCGGAGAAGTGCTCTTTGATGGGTCCAACTCCCATTATTTGGGATGGGTAACCAATTTTGTTGTCTTCTTCTTCTTCTATTACTGTCACTCCCTCTACTTTGTGAACAACATTATTTTGTTCTAACAAGAACTTGTTGAAGCTCTTTTGGGGGTCATAAAAAGAGAAATTCTCTTGCATTGGAGGAGATAAAGATGTGACGTTAGGTGCTCTAACAATTTCTTCTATGGCTGCCCTTTGCTCCAAGACCTTCAATGATGTTGCCTTTCTATATACTTTGCAAAGCACAATCTCCTGCATCACGTAAATTCAACAACCATATCAGTAATAAAAAATTTCCCATTTACATCTTCGTGTATGCGAGCATTCTCAAGCAATTAAGGCGCCATTTGAACCCGAATTCTTTTGCATGCTATTTATATTTGCAAGGTTTGATGTTTCACTTTACTTTTACGATCTGATCTCATCTGTTTGTTTGTTAAAAAATAATTCTTCTTAATTTAAAAAGTAGTTTTTATAAAAAATAAATTCTTTAAAAGTGAATTATTCTTTGATACGTGGTAGTGTCATAGAAAATGAGTTAGAAAACACTTTCTAGTATTTGATTATATCATGAAAAATTGAAATTGAAAAAAAATTCTACTTTTAGAAATTATTTCAAATAAAATAAATAACAATTAAAATAATGGAGACCAAATCTGCAAATAAAAATTGAAAGATGATGAAATTAAAAAAATATAATTTCATAAATTATTTCAAATAAAATAAATAGCAATCGAAAGAATTGAAACCAAGTATGATAGATAAAAATAATTTCAATTAAGAAAATAATAAGAGAAAAAAATATTAGGTTTGATAGAAATTAAATTTTAAGGGATGAAATTAAAAAAAAATTCAAAACAAAATATATAGCAATCAAAAGATTAAGGACCAAATCTGATATAATCAACAAATAACAAGATATTTTTGAATTTTTTATAATTTTTAAAAAGTGTTTTGTGCTTAAATTAAAATAAAAACACTTTTATGGAAATCAATGCAAGTTTTCTTTCAACTAAAAAGCGTTTTTCATTAATCAATTTTTTTAATAATAAATAAAAACATAAAAGTTTGGAAATTGATATTCAAAAAACTATTTTCCACGAAACAAGATTGAACCCTTGCTTTCCCAAATTATTAGTCTTTTTCTTTTTATCAAACACAAGGAAAAGAAATGGAAGATTACCTCCACTTTCCACCACCTATTCATACCCTAAAGATTAATCATTAAGTGAAAGTTCTTAACAATACCTTCGATAAATAGCAGTTGCTAGGCAATCTGTACTCATTCATGACCCAATCCGTTTTGCTCCCTCGTGGAGCTCTTCCTCTGTAGAAAACCATAGTTTTTCTATGACCCAACAACCTTTTCGGATCCATCAAGCATCGGATGGGCCTGTCCGAACCAGTTGCCTTCCAGTAACCTTTCTCGGTTGTCCTCCTGGGTCTCCCAAGAACGCTCTCCCTGTGCACAAGGAAATACCACTCCCTCTCCCCTATCTTCGATAATCCTGTATTAATCAAACGAAGCCCAGGTCAGCAATATTTTTTATGCATGCTCAAAGTAGAGCAGTGCACATTTTGGCTTAAGAAATATGTATCTACACTTGAACGCATGCACGAGACAATCCTGTACATGAAATCTGAACATGAAATCGTCCATGAACAACTCCACAGCATCCCTCAAGATAAATTAACAGCTGAGAGATTGAAGGAAACACGTTCTAGCGGATATAGCAAGCTCCCAGAAAATAAAATAAAGAACTGGAGAGGCAAATGATTGATAATATGACAGTAGCAGTACCTGGCAAGTCCCAAGGTTCGTGATTGTATATGTTGAGGAAACCAATGATATCAGCTGTGTCTTGACCTAAGACAGTCTTTGTAAGGTAGAAATCTAAGAGTTCTTCTTCTGTTGGGTGGAATCGAAAACCTGGGAGCCCATCAAACTCCATTTTTTTTTGGGGTGATATTACTACGGTGATAAAATAGTTGAGTGACTTCTAGAGCTGGTCAAGAGTACACAAAAGCTAGAGAGTATAGCTCAATCAATTTATCTATCGCAGGTTCCCTATTTATATATGCATGAAAAATGTTTGTTGGAACTTGGAGATAGAAAATTGAAGTAGAGATCCTATGAAAAATGGCGGGTCTCACACGGTGTGTTAAAGACATTAGACAAGAAAAGGACCATTTTCATTGCTCGACCAAGACTTGACTTCGAATGTCCAATAATTGAAAGAAAAATGATAAACACCTCGACTAGCCTTCGTTTCCTACCACTTTTCTTGGATCGCTGGCTCCATGCTTCATTGCAACTTCCTTTTGAGATTGTGTTTTGGAGTGTAGTAATGGTGATTGTTTTTAAAAGTAATTGTTTTAAAAAATATATTAAAATAATATTTTTTTATTTTTAAAAATTATTTTTAATATTAATATATTATATCCGAAAACATAAAAAAATTAAATTTAAATTAAAAAAATTAAATTTTATAAAACACTGTTTGGAACATAATTTAAAAAAAAACCTAAAACAACCTTAATTTTCTAAAATTTTTAAATTTGTGGCAATTTCAAGAGTTAACTACTTCCATACACGAAGTAATAATAATATCCTATCTCGTCTTATATTTAATAATTCATCAATTCCTTTTACTTTTTTTTATTTTTTTTACATTTATTTAAGAACAACATAAATAAAAGAAAAAAAAATACTCTGACTTACAAATATTTAAACTAGAAACAACTTTGTCTTCAAAATAAACTTTATGACCTCACTTTCAAATTTTGAACAAAAATAATAAAATATCCCATGATTCTTTTTCTTTCTTTCTTTCCTTTCCTTTCCCCCCTCTCTTCCCCTTCTCCTTCTTTCTCCTCTTCCTTCCCTTTTCTCTCTTTATCTGCGTAGTTTCGCTAAACTGTCATCGTTGAACTATTTCTGTTGCTGAACTCTGAAACAACAATGGCTGATAGATGATGTAAATTATCTTGGAAATGGTAATGATAAAGACACAAGTTCTCTCTCTCTGCCCCGGCACACCGGACCAATTTGGAAGAATTGTCTTTAAATGATAACAATTTCGGAGGGTTGCTACCTAAAATGGTTTTGAACTTCTCAGAAAACCTATAGAGAACAACCATGGAAGAAACCAAATACTTGGAAGTATTCCAGTTGATATAGGAGATCTCAATGGCTTAACTTGACTGGCGTGATTACAGTTTCTATTGGTAAATTACAAATTAAACATAGGTGTACTGGAACTTGGTGGGAAAAAAAATCCGGTAACATCCCATCTTCTCTGATGAGGAATATTACCTCCTTGTCAGCGTTCATTTACATGGAAATAATTTACAAGGGAGAATCCCATCAAATCTTGGAAATTGCCTCAACTTGTTGTCTTTGACTGTCAAACAAAAACAATTTGACTGGTCAAGTCCCAAAATTCTTGAGAGAATTGAAGTTGTTAAGTTTGGGTCTTTTATTGTTTAGAAGTTTTATGATTTTTTTTTAAAAAATATTTACTTCAAATTAATTTTTTTAGGATTTTTTAGATTGTTTTAATGTGCTAAAATAAGAAATAATTTTAAAAAAATAAAAAATATTATTTTTATATATTTATAAATAAAAAAATATCTTAAAATACAATTATTATTACAATCTCATCCACCGCCTGATAGCTTGAGGAGCCTCCCGGAAGACTGTTCATAAATCATTGAATTTCTCACTACAGAGAGCAATAGGTTTGCTATATTGATTAAGAACAACACCAATGCTATTATTAGAAACATCACATTGAACTTCAAAAACTTTTTGAAAATATGGTAGAAAACAAATAGGTGCAATGGTCACCTTTTATTTCATAACTTCAAAATTTTTATAGGCCTCATTAGTTCACTTGAAATTACTTTTTTATTCAAATATTTGATGATTGAAGCAATAATGTTATTGAATTTTATTTTTATGAAACACTAATAGAAGGATGTTAAGCCATGAAAACTCTTAATATCATGAAGAGTTTGAAGAGATGGCTAGAATTGTTTCAATATTTTAAGGATCCATTTTCACTTCTTCGCTAAAAACAACAAAACCCAAGAACACAAGACTGCTAGTAAAGACCTTTTCAAACTAGCATATAACTTTTGACTACTAAAAATCTAATATTCTTATTATAAGTGGTTACGATGCTCCTTTAAACAACCATCAAAGTACTATGAGCATTTGAGAGGTAAACAACAATGAATTTGCCAATAAAAGATTTAAACACATCATTCACCATTCACATGAAAGTACTATGAGCATTTGAGAGGTCAGATGGCATAGCCATCCATTCATAAAGGTCATCCCTAGTTTTGAAAGTTGTCTTTAATTCATCATTAACTTTCATTCGGATCTGATGATAGCCGCTTCTAAGATCAATCTTTGAAAAGATAGTAGCACTATAAAGTTGATCTAACAAGTCATTTAGTTAGGGAATATGAAATCAGTAGCCAATAGTGATTTTGTTCATCGCCAGACCATCAATACACATTCTCCACAATCCATCAATCTTTGGAAAAAAAATAAGAGCGGGCATAACATATGGTCTTTTACTTTTCTTTACCAAGCCCTTCAAAATCAACTCATCAACTTGCCTTTATAACTCTGCATGCTCAGTTGGACTTATTTGATAGGTTGCTTTGTTTGGAACCATAACACCCAAAATAAAGTTAATACAATATTGAATATCACTCATTAGAGAAAGGCCATATGGTATTTTTTCAGGAATCACATTAGAAAAACCCATCAAGCAAAGGTTGTATTTTTAGAAGCAACTCATTTATTTTAGCATTTTCCTAAAAAACAATAAGAGCATAAACAATATTCACATCATTAACAAGCTTTTCCATTTTGGTAGAAGTAATTAAAAATGTTTTTGCCCCTTTAGAAGGTTTGGGAATAAGTCTCGATTTGGAAGGATCTAAAATAACATTTACACCATCTTTTACAAAGGAATAAGTATTCTTAAAACCATTATGCTGAAATTTCTTATCATATTGCCATGGACGACAAAGCAACATATATCATACACCCATAATTTGAATACCTTTTTCTAATGGAAAATAAAACAAGACATTTATTTGTCACCTTCCTTTCATGCTTTTTCTCCAGCCACCTCAATTCATAAGGTTAAAGGTGTACTTTAATCTTGAGCTGCAACTTGTTTACAATATCAGTAAATACAACATTGGTGCAAACACTACTATCGATAATTACATCACAAATTTTCCCAATTGCACTACAACAGTTGGAAAAAATATTGCAATGAACCCAATCTTCACTTTTATCATAAACAACACTTAAACTTTTCTGAACGATAAGTACTTCACTTTGATCAACATAAATCGATTCACCTTCTTAATCTGATTAATTCAGAAAGTCCTCTTCACTAACTATCTCTTTCTCCATAATAATAACAATTTTAGTGTTTGGACAATAAAAAACAATATGTTTTGTACCATTGACGTTGGAAAACACTTCTTTTAATTAAAGTTCGAACAACTCGCTGTTTTAGAACTAGCTCTTAGACTACCCTTCTCATAAGCCTTAACAACGAAAGGTTTTGCTGTTGAAACTCCTTTGGAGAATGAAGTACAACCCCGGTTGGAAGAACCCTTCTTAAATGTTGATTTCCATCTAGTCTTTTTAACCTCATTCTATTGTTTTTTCATATTCAAAGCAAGTTCTATCACATTATTGAATATCCAATAAGGTTACAATCGAACCACATTAAAAATTTCTTCATTTAACCCACCCGAGTATCGGGCTATTGTTTGCTCTTCAAGTTTAGTAATTAATATCACACTTTATCACGAGTAATTCAAACTCCATCGTATACTTTTCCATGGTCATACCAAATTACCTTAGGTTATGAAACTTGAGAAATGTATCTTGCTTATAATGTTCATATAAGAATGTTCTCTTAAGCTCCATTTTTATCTTCTCCAACAACTTAATTTTACTTTTGCCTTCACGAGCTCTTTGCTTTTTAAAATTTTCTCACCACAAGAAACTAGAAAGTATACTTTCTGAGTTTTAGAGCCCCAACTTTACTTTTCTATTTTTAGAAAACCCTATGAAATTGAAAATCCTCTTCATGGTTCAAAGCCAATCAATAAACTCATCAGGTTGCATTTTCCCTTTAAATTTAGGATTATCAACTCTCACATCAGATTTTTTAATAAGTTCTTATATTTCTTCTTCTCGGTGTTAAGATATTGAAGAATAATTGCTAGATGGTTCATGGTGAGGTTTGTGATGGAAAAGATTAACATCATCCTCCTCATTGCTACTAGAAGAGCCAATTTCATTTGTATTGGACAACTTATTGCTAACATCACCTCCTTATATTATACGAAGGAACTACCTGCCAATCATAGCAGATGTTTCCAGTTTAGCCCTTTCAAGCACGTATCTTTTGTTGGCATGTAAATTTTTTGACTGAGATTAGCTTGGTATTTGTAATGCAAGTTCACTGTGACCTTGTAGTTGAATCAATGACGATGTTGCTGTTTCACATTGCATTTGCATTGCTTCGCTTGATAAATATCATGCTGCCTTTAATTTTCACAATAATTTGCTAGGGTTTCTGTTTCTCCTATGACTTATTTCACAGATGCAATCCTTCCCTTTTTTTTTTCCAAGAACACTGCGCACTCAATCAAAATCAGCCCGCGGCAACACATGCGCCATCTATCAAAGATTAAATTGCTAGTGTTGAAAATTAGCAGAGATTTCAGTAGCAAAGCTGTGGAACCACTGACATGATCCATGGGCTTTTAAGTTGTGGAAAACTCTAACTGGCCCAGATCCATCGTACTCATCATCCTAAGACCCCCACAAAACCCTAATCTGAAAGCAAACAAAAACAGCAGAGGCACAAACAAAAACAGCATCATCATCATCAAGAACAAAGCTACGGAAATGGGAAAATTCCCACCTTCATTCCGTTCTGCAATCTCATCGACATCACTCATCAAGAACACACCCTCTCAGCAGCAGCAACAACCCCATTACTTTCCCAAGAAACTCACCAAGAAAAATTCCCCAAAACCCCATGAAACTGAAACCCCACCACCTCACAAATCACTCTTTAAAACCTCATCTCTAAATGAAGCTAAAAGTCTCTTCAATTCCTTCATTTCAACTACAAAAGCCCCGCTACTAGACAACCTTCGTTTACACAACTCTTTCCTTCAATCCTACACTTCAATCTCCACCCTCGATGATTCCATTTCTCTTCTTGATCACATGGTCAAGACCCTCCCTTCTTTATCCCCTGACCGATCCACTTACCATGTTTTGCTTTCACAGTCTTGCAGAGAACCTGATAGTTCTCTATCTTCTGCTCAGAAAGTTTTGAACTTGATGATTAATAAGGGGTTTAAGCCTAATCAATTTACTGTTGATGTCGCGATTAGGTCTCTGTGCTCTGCTGGGAGAGTAGATGATGCTATTTTATTGGTAAAGGAATTTTCTTCGAAGCATTCAAAGCCTGATACTTTTACTTATAATTTTCTTGTTAAGTGTTTATGTAAGAGTAGGATTTTCAACAGTGTTTATAGTTTCATTGATGAAATGAAGAGTAGTTTTGATATAAAGCCTGATCTTGTTACTTATACCATATTGATTGATAATGTTTGTAATGCAAAAAATATTCGTGAGGCTGATAGATTGGTGGCTGTGTTAAAGGAATGTGGGCTAAAGCCAGATGCTTTTTTGTACAATACGATTATGAAAGGTTACTGTTTGTTGAATAAAGGTATTGAGGCTGTTAGGATTTATAAACAGATGAAAGAGGAAGGAGTGGAGCCTGATCTTGTTACATATAATACGTTGATTTTTGGGTTGTCAAAGTGCGGGAGAGTTAGTGAAGCTAAGAAGCTTTTGAAAATTATGGTTGAATCAGGCCATTTTCCTGATGCAGTTACATACACATCATTGATGAATGGGATGTGTAGAGAAGGGGATGTATTGGGTGCGGCGGCATTGTTGGAGGAGATGGAATTGAAAGGATGTAGTCCAAATTCGTGTACTTATAATACGCTGCTTCATGGGTTTTGCAAAGGGAGAAGGTTGAATAAGGGTGTTGAATTGTATGGGGTGATAAAAAAGGGTGGTATGAAGCTTGAGACAGCTTCTTATGCTACGTTTGTGAGAGCTCTTTGCAGGGAGGGTAGAGTTGCAGAAGCTTATGAGGTATTTGACTATGCAGTAGAGAGTAAGAGTTTAACTGATGTAGCTGCTTACACTACATTGGAGAGTACACTGAAGTGGTTGAAGAAAGCGCGAGAGCAAGGTCTTGCTGTATAGATGGTATGTTGTTTACTACATTATTAATTCTGTTTTCTTAGCTTTTCTTATTGCTACCTGTCTCATTCGTGTCATGGTAGCTAATGCATCTTAGACGAAAACGATTCTTTTATGGGTAAATGCACTAGCTAGTCCCTGTTTTTTGTTTTTGGTTGGAATGCAATGTGCCAAACTTGTACTTGGGGTGCTTTTGCTTGAAAATGATTTGTTCTTGTTGACCCCGAGAATAAACAACAAAATAGATTGAAACTGTATTTGATTTAGTTTGCCACATGTGAATAGCTAAAGGAAGAAAGTTCTTGAAGATGAAGCAAATGTTATGCTGACAGAAAGAAAGGGAATATTAAAGTTTTTAATTTCCACTAAATTTCTAATGATTGGGAAACTATAAGTAAATAAATCAGAAAGGGCATCAAGTAGGACTGCTTTCTGTTTCTTTGGAAACGATTATGCTTGTTGAGATAGCTTGCACAGTTTTTCCATTAATTGAAAAGAAGTTTCTGTTACCAGCTAATGACTATCGCACCTCTGTCCAAGAAGAATTAAATTTGGCTCTGTTAATTTTAGTCTCAGTGCTCGACTCTCATTTTGTGTGCATGTCTCGTAGAACAATGATACTGGCTCTCTGTAAAGTCTCGATGAAGTCCATGGTTTGACATTAATTCTGGGTTCTTCTGTGTGCTTAGCTATCTAATTCTCGTACTTTAAGATGGCTTTCCTGTTGTTTTTCCAATAACTGCGTGTTATCTTTAAAAAGTTGGATTCGTTTGATCTCCCTGTTAACCAATTTTGACTCCTTTTTCTTCAAAATATTTTTCAAAATTTCAGAAAATGTGTTTTCGGCCATCTGCGCTCCCATTTTACGATTCTAAATGTTTTTTAAAATCAAAATCCAAAAAAAACCGCACTGTCGACTGCCACATCACCGGGGGTTTCTACCTCGCCAACCCTGAGAGCTTCCCACGGCGACAATAGCCCACACCAGCTGTGATCCCACACCACAATGGCAGATTTCCAACTCTGGCAGCCATACATCCTCCAGCCTCCTTCCTAAAAAAAACCATGGTGATAGATCCCTTTTCTCAACTGCCATTAGCTTCTCTCACGACGACTTTCATCTTCCCAACAGACCCTACCTTTCATCTCCTCCTCACCGGCGTCATCAGCCCTTGTAATAGTAACTATTGCTCAGTCATTGTCTTCCTAAAAAAACCCACATCATTGTCTAAGCTCTTCATTTCTTAAGCTATCAAATCAGCCTCCTTTGACCCAATCTCACGCAGCCCTCAAATCATTTTCCTTTCCAATCCAAAAACTTCAACTCGACCTCCTGCCTCTTAGTCCAAATCTGCCTGGAAATAGGTCCAAATCACAGCCCCACAACAATCCGAAACATGGCCAAAGAACACTTGAAATAAAGCCCAAAAACATCTCAGCCACCAATAACACCTAAAGACCCATTGTTTCTTTAATGAGATTCTTTTCTTATAAGTCGTGATAATAAAATCATTTTGGAAAAATAATTTTTAAGGAAACATCAGACATTTTTTTATATTAAAAACATGTATAGGGTAATGATTATTTTTTTTCAATACATAACCAACTATTGAGTAACACTAACCAGATGGAGACTTATTTTTCTATTTTTATCCTTTCTAGATGTTGGTTCCCCCGATGTCCCTGCCACATCAGGGATCATTACGCCTTCTTTCCTCGTTGCTTTAATTGGTACACTTCATTTTAGTCATGATGACTGCGGTGTTTTGGCTACAAATGTTCCAAATTTAACGCCTAAAGTTTAATTTGTTCAGCCGTCCTTACAATAGTGCCAAGTGCATCATAACATGCTGTTCAGCTATGCAATCTGAACAGAAATAACATGTTACTTTCCTGTTATTTTCTCTACCAGCTGTCCTGAGCTGAAGCTTTTGTGGTTCAATTTAAGGCAGGAGCTGTCAACAAGGTTTCGTTGGCCAAAAAAAAAAAAAAAAACCAGAATATAGACATCAAATGGTGGTTTTAGAGAAAGACGAAGTTC
>Ga0307517_10014561_pt1 | contig 10553 bp, 21 predicted proteins | sample 23_EM_MG_FD_194515 | JGI IMG/M metagenome (GOLD analysis project Ga0307517, IMG submission 194515) | Populus trichocarpa ectomycorrhiza microbial communities from riparian zone in the Pacific Northwest, United States - 23_EM | ecosystem: Host-associated > Plants > Roots > Unclassified | place...
CGGCACATTTTCTTGACCGATGCTGCGACTTTCATTCTCTTCTCCTAAACCTTCTTACTTGGCCCGGAACACGATGCGAGCGCGGCTCAGATCGTAGGGCGTCAACTCAACCGTGACCTTGTCGCCCGGCAGGATGCGGATGTAGTGCATGCGCATCTTGCCGGAGATGTGGCCGAGCACGACGTGCCCGTTTTCCAGCTTCACTCTGAACGTGGCGTTGGGCAGATTCTCGAGAATCTCGCCCTGCATTTGAATCACATCGTCTTTGGCCATGTAGTCCTTAGCTCGCCTTGAAGTTGGCCTTCTTGAGCAGAGACTCATACTGCTGGCTCATCACATAACTCTGGACCTGGGCCCAGAAGTCCATCGTCACGACGACGATGATGAGGAGCGAGGTGCCGCCGAAATTGAACGGCACGTTGTACTTGATCACCAGGAACTCGGGCAGCAGGCAGACCAGCGTGATGTAGATCGCACCGGCCAGCGTGAGCCTCGAGAGAATCTTGTCGATGTGGCGCGCCGTCTGGTCACCCGGGCGAATGCCGGGAATGAACGCGCCGCTCTTCTTCAGGTTGTCTGCGGTCTCGCGGCTGTTGAACACCAGCGCCGTGTAGAAAAAGCAGAAGAACACGATCGCCGCGGCGTACAGCATCACGTAGATCGGCTGGCCCGGGCGCAGCAGATCGGCCACGTCCTTGAGCCAGCGGAAGCTCTCGCCAGTCGCGAACCAGCCCACCGCGGTGGCTGGCAGCAGGATGATGCTCGAGGCAAAGATCGGCGGAATCACGCCCGACATGTTGAGCTTCAGCGGCAGGTGCGACGACTGCCCGCCGTAGACCTTGTTGCCGACCTGGCGCTTCGCATAGTTCACCAGGATCTTGCGCTGGCCGCGTTCGACGAACACGACCGCGAAGGTCACCGCGACGACCAGCGCCGCGACGAACAGCGCCGCGACGATGCTCATCGACCCCTGGCTGACGAGCGTGGCGAACTGGCCCAGCGCGCCCGGCAAGCCGGCGGCGATACCGCCGAAGATCAGGATCGAGATGCCGTTGCCCAGACCGCGCTCGGTGATCTGCTCACCCAGCCACATCAGGAACATCGTGCCGGCGACCAGGCTCACCACCGCCGTCATGCGGAAGCCGAAGCCCGGCGAGATCACGAGACCCGGCGAACCCTCGAGCGCCGTGGCGATCGCGAGCGCCTGGAACAGCGCCAGGCCCAAGGTGCCGTAGCGCGTGTACTGCGTGATCTTGCGACGACCCGATTCGCCTTCTTTCTTCAGCGCCTCGAGCGTCGGCACCACGTAGGTCATCAGCTGCATGATGATCGACGCCGAGATGTACGGCATGATTCCCAGCGCGAAGACCGTGAAGCGCGACAGCGCGCCGCCCGAGAACATGTTGAACAGGCTCAGGATGCCGCCGGCCTGGCTCTTGAAGAGCTGGGCGAGCTGGTTCGGGTCGATGCCGGGCACAGGGATGTGCGCGCCGACGCGGTAAACCACGAGGGCGAGCAACAGGAACGTCAAGCGGCGACGCAGGTCGCCGAACTTGCCGCTCTTGGCCAGCTGATTCGAGTTGGTTGCCACTGTGATCCGATGTGGGAAGGTTCAGCCTTGGCTGTTCAAGCCGCTCAGGCGACCGAGCCGCCGGCCGCTTCGATCGCCGCCTTCGCGCCGGCGGTCGCAGCGATGCCCTTGAGCACGACCTTGGCCTTCAGTTCGCCCGACTTGATCACCTTGACAACCTTGATCAGCTGGCTCACCAGACCGGCTTGCTTCAGCGTCAGCAGATCGACTTCCGGTGCGCCCAGGCGCTCGAGATCGGTCAGGCTCACCTCGGCGTTGAACTGCAGCAGGTGCGACTTGAAGCCACGCTTCGGCAGACGGCGCTGCAGCGGCATTTGACCGCCTTCGAAGCCGACCTTGTGGTAGCCGCCCGAACGCGACTTCTGACCCTTGTGGCCACGGCCCGCGGTCTTGCCCAGGCCGGAGCCGATGCCACGGCCCACGCGACGCTTGGCGTGCTTGGAGCCGGCGCTCGGCTTGATGGTGTTGAGTTCCATGTGCTTGTCCTTTGATCAGTGCTTCAGAGCACCTTGACCAGGTACGAGACCTTGTTGATCATGCCGCGCACTGCGGGCGTGTCTTCGAGCGTCGATTCGCTGTTGAGCTTGCGCAGGCCCAGGCCGCGCACGGTCGCACGATGCGACTCGCGGGTGCCGTTGATGCTGCGCACCAGCTTGATCTTGACGGTGCTCTTGGGGGTGTCTTTGTCAGCCATGATGCTTCTTTCGGATCAGCTGAAGAGCTCTTCAACCGTCAGGCCGCGCTTCGCAGCGACTTCAGCCGGCGTGGTCGAGTTCTTCAGCGCGTCGAGCGTGGCGCGAACCAGGTTGTACGGGTTCGACGAGCCGAGGCTCTTGCAGACGATGTCGGTCACGCCCATCACCTCGAACACCGCGCGCATCGGGCCACCGGCGATGATGCCGGTACCAGCCGGGGCCGGTGCCATCAGGACGTGCGACGCGCCGTGCTCACCGACCACCTTGTGGTGGATGGTGCCGTTCTTCAGCGAGACCTTCAGCATGTTGCGGCGCGCCGAGTCCATGGCCTTGGTCACAGCCACCGGAACTTCCTTGGCCTTGCCCTTGCCCATGCCGATGCGGCCGTCGCCGTCGCCGACCACGGTCAATGCGGCGAAGCTCAGCGTGCGGCCGCCCTTCACCACCTTGGTGACGCGGTTCACCGCAATCATCTTTTCCTTCAGACCGTCGTCACGACCTTCGTCTTGAACCCGGGGTTGAAACTTTGCCATCTTGATTCCTTAGAACTGCAGGCCGGCTTCGCGAGCGGCTTCGGCCAGCGCCTTGACGCGGCCGTGGTACGCAAAACCTGCGCGGTCGAACGCCACCTTGTCGATACCGGCCGCCTTCGCCTTCTCAGCGATGCGCTTGCCGATGATCGCGGCAGCAGCGACGTTGCCGCCCTTGCCGGCCGCGCCGAGTTCCTTGCGAATGTCGGCTTCGGCGGTCGACGCACTGGCCAGCACCTTGGCACCGTCGTCGGAGATGACGCTGGCGTAGATGTGCAGATTGGTGCGGTACACCGACAGGCGCGCGACGCGCTGCACGGCGATGCGTGCACGGGTCTGGCGGGAGCGACGAACGCGCTGATCTTTTTTGTTCAGTGACATGTCATGCGCTCCTTACTTCTTCTTGGTCTCTTTGATGACGACCTTTTCGCCGACATACCGGATGCCCTTGCCCTTGTAGGGCTCGGGCGGGCGGATCGCGCGAACTTCGGCAGCGATCTGGCCCACGACCTGGCGGTCGGAACCGGTGATGACGATTTCGGTCTGCGTCGGGCAAGCCACCTTCACGCCTTCGGGCATGTCCTTGGCCACCGGGTGCGAGAAACCGATCTGCAGGTTCAGCTTGCTGCCGGTCGCGGCGGCACGAAAGCCCACGCCGACCAGCGACAGCTTCTTCTCGAAGCCCTTGCTGACGCCGTTGACCATGTTCGCGACCAGCGCGCGCATCGTGCCCGACATCGCGTCGGCCTCGACCGACTCGTTCGCCGGGGCGAACATCAGCTTGCCGTCTTCATTCTTGATCGTGACCAGGGCATTCACCGGACGCACCAGCGTACCGAGCGAGCCCTTGACGCTGATCTGTTCAGCGCCCACCGACACGTCGACGCCCTTGGGCAACGGCAGCGGCATTTTTCCTACGCGAGACATTTCGATCTCTCCTTTAGGCGACGTAGCAAAGCACTTCGCCGCCGATACCGGCCTGGCGCGCCTTGCGGTCCGTCATCACGCCCTTGGGCGTGGTCACGATGGCCACACCCAGACCGTTCTTCACGTTCGGGATGTCGTGGCGGCCCTTGTACACGCGCAGGCCGGGGCGGCTGACGCGCTCGATGTGCTCGATGACCGGCTTGCCGGCGTAGTACTTCAAGGCGATTTCGAGTTGCGGCTTGCTTTCGGCATCACGCACTGCGAAGTTGTCGATATAGCCTTCGGCCTTCAAGACCTCGGCGATCGCGGTCTTCAGCTTCGACGCCGGCATCACCACACTGACCTTCTGAACCATCTGCGCGTTGCGGATGCGGGTCAGCATGTCGGCGATAGGATCACTCATGCTCATGGATTTATCTCCTGATCAGGTCGGCTGAATTACCAGCTGGCCTTGACGACGCCAGGGATATCACCCTTGAACGCCAGTTCGCGAATCTTGTTGCGGCCGAGACCGAACTTGCGGAAGGTGCCGCGCGGGCGACCCGTCAGCTCGCAGCGGTTGCGCTGACGAGTCGGGTACGCATTGCGCGGGAGCTTCTGCAGTTCGAGGCGAGCGGCATAGCGCTCTTCGTCGGACTTCGTCGCGTCGTTGGCAGTGCCCTTGAGTTCCGCGTACTTCTTCGCGTACTTGGCAACCAGCTGTGCGCGCTTGAGTTCGCGCTGAATGAGGGAGGTCTTGGCCACGTTTGCGGATCCTTCAGTTCTTGAACGGGAACTTGAACGCGGTCAGAAGCGCCTTGGCCTCTTCGTCGTTCTTCGCCGTCGTCGTGATGCTGATGTTCAGGCCACGCAGCACGTCGATCTTGTCGTAGTCAACTTCGGGGAAGATGATCTGTTCCTTGACCCCGATGTTGTAGTTGCCGCGGCCGTCGAACGCACGACCCGAAATGCCGCGGAAGTCGCGCACGCGGGGCAGAGCGATCGTCACGAAGCGATCCAGGAATTCATACATCTGCACGCCACGCAAGGTGACCATGCAGCCGATGGGCACGCCATCGCGAATCTTGAAGCCGGCGATCGCCTTCTTCGACTTCGTGACCACGGGCTTCTGGCCGGCGATCTTGGTCAGGTCGCTGACCGCGTGGTCCATGACCTTCTTGTCCGACACCGCCTCGCTCACGCCCATGTTGAGCGTGATCTTGGTGATGCGCGGCACTTGCATCGGCGACTTGTAGCCGAACTTCTCGATCAGCGCGGGCGAGATCGAGTCGCGGTAGATCGCCTGAAGGCGAGCCACCTTCGGCGCGGCGGAGCTAGCTGCTTGTTGTTTAGCCATGGGAACCTCTTAGGCCTTGATCTCGTCGCCGCTGGACTTGAAGACACGCACGCGCGTGGTCTTGTTCGTCTTCGGATCAACGAGGAGCTTGATGCCGACGCGGTCGGCCTTGGCCGTAGCGGTGTTGAAGATGGCGACGTTCGACTGATGGATCGACAAAGTCTTGTCGACGACGCCACCGGTCGTGCCCTTCATCGGGTTCGGCTTGACGTGCTTCTTCACCACGTTCACGCCTTCGACGACGATGCGTTCTTCGTCGACGCGCTGCAACACTGCACCGCGCTTGCCCTTGTCGCGCCCGGTCAACACGATGACCTGGTCGCCTTTGCGAATCTTGTTCATGGCCTGATCTACCTTGGCTTAGAGAACTTCAGGTGCCAGCGACACGATCTTCATGAAGCGCTCGGTGCGCAGTTCGCGCGTCACGGGCCCGAAGATGCGCGTGCCGATCGGCTCGAGCTTGGCGTTCAGCAGCACGGCGGCGTTGCCGTCGAACTTGACGAGTGAGCCGTCCTGGCGGCGCACGCCTTTGGCGGTGCGAACGACGACGGCACTGTAGACCTCGCCCTTCTTCACGCGACCGCGCGGCGCGGCTTCCTTGATGCTGACCTTGATCACGTCGCCAATGGCGGCGTAACGGCGCTTGGAGCCGCCCAGCACCTTGATGCACATGACGGATTTCGCGCCAGTGTTGTCCGCGACGTCGAGCCGCGATTGCATTTGAATCATGTTGTCCTGTCCCCAACTTGACTGCCAGTGAAGGCGATCAGTCTTGGGCCCGTTCGGGCAAAGAATCGTCAGATCCGAAACCGGCGCCGGCTCGGACGAGCTGGCGGCCGATTTCGGCGAAGTCTTAGATTATGCAGCACTTTGAAGCGCTGCGTCAATGACCTTACGCGAGCACTTCCTTGGCCTGCTTCAGCATCGTTCCGGCGTCACTGACCTCGAACTTGCCCGGGCCTTCGACGTTCAGCGTCTTCACCACGCCGTCGACGACCAGCATCGAGTAGCGGTTCGAGCGCAGGCCCATGCCGCGCGCGGTCAGGTCCAGCGTCAGGCCGGTGGCCTTGGCGAAGTCGGCGCTGCCATCGGCCATCATGCGGACCTTGCCGGCGGTCTTCTGATCGCGGCCCCAGGCGCCCATCACGAAAGCGTCGTTCACCGACACACACCAGATCTCGTCGACACCGGCGGCTTTCAGCGCCTCGGCATTCTCGACATAACCCGGCACATGCTTGGCCGAGCAGGTCGGCGTGTAGGCACCGGGCAATGCGAACACGGCGATCTTCTTGCCGGCCGTGGCCTTCTCCAGATCGAAGGTGTTCGGGCCGATCGAGCAGCCATTGCCTTCGACTTCGACGAATTCCGAAAGGCTGCCTGCGGGCAGCTTGTCGCCAACTTTCAACATGGGCATCTCCTGGTGCGATGGAATAAGAAAAAACGGCCGGACGCCAGAGTATTCCAGCGTTCCGACCGTTGTGTTCGGCGCAGTGGCTTAGACCACGATCGCCTTCTGGACGAGGCGGGTCACGACCCACGACTTGGTCTTCGAGATCGGGCGCGTCTCGGCGATCTCGACCACGTCGCCCAGCTTGTATTCGCCCTTTTCGTCATGGGCGTGGTACTTGCTGGAGCGCGCGACGATCTTGCCGTACAGCTCGTGCTTGGTGCGGCGCTCGATCAACACCGTGATGGTCTTGGAACGCTTGTCGCTGACGACCTTGCCGACCAGCGTGCGGGTGTTCTTCGCCTTGGCGGCGGCCGGCGTTGCTGCGGTGACTTGCTGCTCGCTCATTTCGCGGCCTCCTTCTTCTTTTGCGCCAGGACGGTCTTGGCACGTGCGATGTCGCGGCGCGTGTTGCCCAGCTGCGTGTGATTGCTCAGTTGCTGCGTGGCCTTTTGCATGCGCAGGCCGAAATGGGCCTTCAGCAGGTCGGCGACTTCCTTCTTCAGGCCGTCGACGTCCTTGGCGCGGAGTTCAGATGCTTTCATGTGGATGCTCCTCAGGCGCCGACCTGGCGCATCACGAACGTGCACTTCAGCGGCAGCTTGGCTGCGGCCAGAGTGAACGCTTCGCGGGCCAGCTCTTCAGCGACGCCGTTGATTTCATAGAGCACCTTGCCCGGCTGAATCTCAGCCACGTAGTACTCCGGGTTGCCCTTGCCGTTGCCCATGCGGACTTCGGCCGGCTTTTGCGAGATCGGCTTGTCCGGGAAGATGCGGATCCAGATGCGGCCACCGCGCTTCACGTGACGCGAAATCGCACGACGTGCGGCCTCGATCTGGCGCGCCGTCAGACGGCCGCGCTCGGTGGCCTTCAGGCCGAAGTCGCCGAACGACACGTTCGCGCCACGGGTGGCGACGCCGGTGTTGCGGCCCTTCTGTTCCTTGCGGTATTTTCTGCGTGCAGGTTGCAGCATTCTTATTCTCCTTTGGCGTCGGGCGTGGGCGCCTTGCGCACACGCTTGACGGCCGGGGACTTGGCCGCATCGCCAGCCGGCGCGGCGGTCGTGGCTGCTGCGGCGGGCACATCGGCCGGACCGGCCGCCTGACGCGGCGCACCACGGTCGAAGCCGCCACCGCCACCACCACCCGGGCGGCCACCACGGCCACCCGGCGCACCGCCCGGACCCCGCGGCGGACCGCGGCGCGGACCACGGCGGTCGTCTTCGGCGCCCGGAGGCGTGACGATGCCAGGCGATTCGCCATTGGCGAGACGGTCACCGCGGTAGACCCAGCACTTCACGCCGATGATGCCGTAGGTCGTCTTGGCTTCGGAGAAGCCATAGTCGATGTCGGCCTTCAAGGTGTGAAGCGGCACGCGGCCTTCGCGGTACCACTCGCAACGCGCGATTTCGATGCCGTTCAGGCGGCCCGACGACATCAGCTTGATGCCCTGGGCGCCCAGGCGCATCGCGTTCTGCATCGCGCGCTTCATCGCACGGCGGAACATGATGCGCTTCTCGAGCTGCTGCGTGATGCTGTCGGCGATGAGCTGGGCATCGACTTCAGGCTTGCGCACTTCCTCGATGTTCACAGCCACCGGCACGCCGAGGCGGCGTGTCAGTTCGGCCTTCAGCGCCTCGATGTCCTCGCCCTTCTTGCCGATCACCACGCCCGGACGTGCCGAGTAGATGGTGATGCGGGCGTTCTTGGCGGGGCGCTCGATCAGGATGCGCGACACGGCGGCGCTCTTGAGCTTGGCCTTCAGGTACTCGCGAACCTTCAGATCTTCGGCGAGCATGGTCGCGAAGTTCTTGTTCGACGCGTACCAACGCGACGCCCAGTTGCGGGTGACCGGCAGCCGGAAACCGGTCGGGTGAATCTTTTGTCCCATGGTGTTCCTTGAGCCTCAGTTGCCGACGGTGATGTAGATGTGCGCGGTCGGCTTGCTGATGCGGTTGCCGCGGCCCTTGGCCCGGGCGGAGAACCGTTTCAGCGTGGCACCTTGCTCTACGAAGATCGTCTTGACCGTGAGTTCGTCGATGTCGGCGCCATCGTTGTGCTCGGCGTTCGCGATCGCGGACTCGAGACACTTCTTGATGATGCCGGCGGCCTTCTTGGGAGTGAACGTCAGGATGTTGAGCGCCTGGTCCACCTTCTTGCCGCGGACCAGGTCGGCCACCAGCCGACCCTTGTCGGCAGACAGGCGAACACCGCGGACGATTGAACGGGTTTCCATCGTCGTCATCCTTATTTCTTGTTGGCCTTCTTGTCGGCCGGGTGCCCCTTGAACGTGCGCGTCAGCGCAAATTCACCGAGCTTGTGGCCGACCATCTGGTCGCTGATGTAGACCGGCACGTGCTGCTTGCCGTTGTGCACGGCGATCGTGATGCCGATGAAATCGGGCAGGATCGTCGAGCGGCGCGACCAAGTCTTGATCGGCTTCTTGTCTTTGGTAGCCACCGCCTTTTCGACCTTCGCCTGAAGGTGATGGTCGACGAACGGGCCCTTCTTGAGTGAACGAGTCATGCCGTTCCCCTTACTTCTTGCGACGCGCGACGATCATCGTCTGCGTGCGCTTGTTGTTGCGAGTGCGGTAGCCCTTGGTCAGCGTGTTCCACGGAGACACAGGCGCCTGGCCCTCACCGGTACGGCCTTCACCACCACCGTGCGGGTGATCGACCGGGTTCATGGCGACGCCGCGAACCGTCGGACGGATGCCCTTCCAGCGGATCGCACCGGCCTTGCCGTACTGGCGCAGCTGATGCTCTTCGTTGGACACCTCGCCGATGGTGGCGCGGCAGTCGATGTGGATCTTGCGGACTTCGCCCGAACGCAGGCGAACCTGCGCGTAGACACCTTCGCGCGCCAGCAGCGTCGCCGAGGTCCCGGCCGAGCGCGCGATCTGCGCACCCTTGCCCGGCAGCATCTCGATCGCGTGGATGATCGAACCCACCGGAATGTTGCGGATCGGCAAGGTGTTGCCCGCCTTGATCGGCGCATCGGCGCCGCTCAGGATGGTCGCGCCGACTTCTAGGCCGCGCGGGGCGATCACGTAGCGGCGCTCGCCATCGGCGTAGCAGACCAGCGCGATGTGCGCGGTGCGGTTCGGGTCGTACTCGATGCGCTCGACCTTCGCCGGAATCGCGTCCTTGTTGCGCACGAAATCGACGACGCGATAGTGATGCTTGTGCCCACCGCCGCGATGGCGAATCGTGATGTGGCCGTTGTTGTTGCGGCCCGCGTTCTGCATCTGGGGCTCGAGCAGCGATGCCTCGGGCTTGCCCTTGTACAGGTGCGGGTGCACCACCTTCACCACGCCACGACGGCCCGGCGAGGTCGGTTTGATCTTGATGACGGGCATTACGCGCCCTCCCCGGAGAAGTTGAGCTCTTGGCCCTTCTTGAGCGACACGTAAGCCTTCTTGACGTGGTCGCGGCGGCCGATCGACTTGCCGAAGCGCTTGACCTTGCCCTTTTGGATCACGGTCGAAACGGACTCGACTTCGACCTTGAACATCAGTTCGACAGCCGCCTTGATCTCGGGCTTGGTCGCATCGCGCAGCACCTTGAACAGCACCTGGTTGTGCTTCTCGGCGGTCATCGTGGCCTTTTCGGACACGATGGGCGCGACCAGCACCTGGGCCAGGCGGTCGGCGTTGTGCTTCGGACGGATCACTTGAGTTGCGGTGCTCATGCCAGCATCTCCTTCAGTTGCTCGACCGCGGCCTTGGTCACCAGCACCTTCTTGTAGTGCACCAGCGCGAGCGGGTCGGCGTGACGCGGCTCGACGATCAGCACGTTGACCAGGTTGCGCGAGGCCAGCAGCAGGTTGTCGTCGAGCTGGTCGGTGATGACCAGCACCGAGTCCAGGCCCATCGCCTTGAACTTGGCGGCGAGCTGCTTGGTCTTGGGCGAATCGACGGTCAGCGAATCGACCACCGACAAACGGCCTTCACGGGCCAGCTGCGAGAAGATCGCGGCCATGCCGGCGCGGTACATCTTCTTGTTGACCTTCTGGGTGAAGTTCTC
>Ga0307517_10014562_pt1 | contig 10552 bp, 7 predicted proteins | sample 23_EM_MG_FD_194515 | JGI IMG/M metagenome (GOLD analysis project Ga0307517, IMG submission 194515) | Populus trichocarpa ectomycorrhiza microbial communities from riparian zone in the Pacific Northwest, United States - 23_EM | ecosystem: Host-associated > Plants > Roots > Unclassified | place...
ATTCATCATGGACCTGAATTAGTTAAATAGCAACCCCGTGTTAAACAATAATTACAATTAGACCGTCACACAAAGCATAAGTCCAAACATTATAATATATAGGGGCGGAAAAAAAACCGATTGGGAGTGCATTTTCGTGATTTTTGTGAAACGTAGTAGGTTTGCTTAACATAAATGAAATCTATTCGATATTTTATTTATCCTATGATTGCTATCATAGGATAAAGTTCATTTTCGTGATTATTGTGAGGGTTTGTTTTTACATTACATTCTGTTTTGTTTTTTAAATTTTTTTTACTTAAAATAAACATTATATTAATTAATATTTTTTAGATAATTTTAGATGGTTTTAATAATATGTATATATTAAAAATATTTTTTTTAAAAATATTATTCTAATATATTTTTAATTAAAAAATATTAAAAAAAACCTTAGCTAAATAGTCTCAATAGCACAAATTAATCGAGAATAATATAACCAAATTTAATAAGTTAATCATTTATATTTATATTTTTTCTATACAAGAGAGGTTCAAATTTGAAATCTCTTATAAAAAAGAAACAAAATATTAATATTAAATGAGCTAGCTAATTGTTTCTAATTGACACTTTTTTACTACTTGAAGTCTTGGATTTATACTTTGAAAATATTTCCGTTTAAATAAAAAATAATTTTAGTAAATGCATAGATAAAGTACTTAATACACTAAACTAAGAAGAAGAAGAAGAAGAAGAAGAAGAGAGCTTGGAAAAGCAAAGTGAGTGAGTCTTGAAAGTCTCTGGCAAGAAGAAGAAAAGAGGCCCACATGGCAAAGAGACACGGATCCATTGTCCTGAAATGGCTAACCTAAGCTATATCCTCTTACGTGTGCCTATGCACTAATCATTTGTCTAGCTGAGTCACCTTCTTCATTGTACTGTTCCAACACGTTGCTCCAGGCACCAACACATGTCCGCTCCATGCACACACACCTCTTCCAATTCCTCAAGCCGCCAATGGCCATTCCTTCTTCCTTTTTAACGCCCAATCTCCTCCTCTTTTTTCCTATCCCAACAACAAATCAAGAATCTTACATAAAAATAACCCACAAAAGAAACCACGGAGAGATCTAGTTTCTTAGTTACTTTCTTGAAACACTAGCAACTATGGCATCTGAGCAAGCAAGGAGAGAGGATACTACTAGTGAGAGAGAATTTTCTGTGGCGAGAGAGAGAGTCCCAAAAATAGCTAACCATTTTGTGTCTTTGATTGAGAAACCAAAAGAGTCAGGTGTCCTTGTTGGTGTCATGGAAAACTTGAGTACTGAAGGTGGCAATGAAATGGGAGCGCAGTTTGAGTCTCTTGCTGATAAAGTGAGAGCTGGGACAGGTGTTTCTAGTGATAAAGAAAGGGAAAGAAGGGAAGAAGAACAAGAAAGGAAAGCAAGAGAGGGATATTCTGTTGGGAAATTTGAAGTGAAAGGTGAAGGTGAGAGAGGTGGTAGAAAAGAAAAGAATGGTGAACAAAATAATGAGCAAGAACTTTCTCTAGATGAAATTACGAAGTTAAGAGGAACGGCACAACAGAATTCATTGGAGGCTTTAAAGGCAGCTGAAGAAAGAAATGAGAAAGAAAAGGAGAAGGCTAGTCTAGTTGTGGGTTGCAAAGAGAAGGCTCCTCAAGCAAAACATACTGTTGTAGAGAAGGCTATGCAAGCCAAAGACACTGCTGCGGAGAAGGCTGCGCGAGCGAAAGAAACTTCTGGAGATAAGGCTGGACAAGCAAAAGACATTATCTCAGAGAAAGCTGCACAAGCCAAAGACATTGTCGCAGAGAGAACTGCACGAGCCAAAGACGCTGCTGCGGATAAGGCTGAACAAGCAAAAGATACTGTTCTTGGAGGGGCTCAAAAAACTTCCCGTAATCTAGCAGAAAAGGGCTCTCGAGCCAAAGATACTGCAGCAGAGAAGACTTCACAAGCCAAAGATACTATTTGGGAAGGGGCTCAAAAATCATGTCAACAGATTGAAGAGAAGGCGTCTCAAGCGAAGAGCACTGTCCTTGAAGGTGCTCAGAAAGTTGCAGAGAAGGGAGCACAGGCAAAAGACACTGTAGTTGAAGGGTCTCAAAAATCCACCCAGTATGCTGCAGAGAAGGGAGCACAGGTAAAGGACACTGCAGTTGAAGGGGGTAGAAAAACTACTCAGTTCATAGCAGAGAAGGGAGTACAAGCAAAGGACACTGTTGTTGAAGAAACTCAAAAAACTACCCATTATCTTGCAGAGAAAGGAGCACAGGTAAAGGACACTCTAGTTGAAGGGGCTAAGAAATTTACCCAGTATGTAACAGAGAAGGGAGCACAAGCAAAAGACACCATTTTTGAAGGGGCTAAGAAAACTTCAGAGTATGTTGCAGAGAAGGAAGTAAGAGCTAAAGATGTGACAGTGGAAAGTGGCAAAGAAGCTGTTCATTATGTAGAGAAAGTGGCTGTGGATGTGAAAGACAAGGCCGCTGCGGCTGGATGGACTGCTGCTCATTACACAACTGAGAAAGCAGTGGAGGGGAGTAAGGCAGCCGCAAGGGCAGTAGAGTATGCTGGTCAAAAGACTGCAGAGCTTGCAGGCAAGCCGTTGGGTGCTGCTAAACAGACTGCTACGGAAAGTGGCGAGAGTATGAAGGAGTATACAGCTTGGAAAAAAGAGGAGGCTGAGAGAGAGCTTGAGGCCCGTAAAGCAGCTGAAGGAGAGGTACAGTTCAAGAAATAGTGTGTCTAAGAGTTGTTTTTGCATGGGTTGAATTCACATTGTGAAGTTTACGATGCTCTTTTAACTGCAATTTAGTGTAATGCAAAATTTTCTTGAATATCTTGAATGGATGTTCTATTTCTACATCATTGGCTTCAATGCAAGCAATGCCTCTATAGGCCAATAAAATTGATGGATTAAACTCTCTCGCTAATTGAAATTGAAAAATGTGGACTAGTTTATTACATTTGTAGTACTTGAAATAGAAACTGAATATATGTTTCCTGATTGACGATGATTAGAGGAGTTTCTAAGGAAGGGAATACAAAGAAGAACCACAAGTTCATGCAACAGGAGGTCAAGGGCCAGAAGAAACGAGCATCACTAAGAAATTCAGCGAGCAAGTCTACCTTGAAGGCGATAAACAAGAACAACAGCATTGGCAGCAGCAACAGCGACAAGAAGGAAGCAGCATACAGGGCGCCGTTGGCGAAACTATAGTGGAGATTGCTCAAGCAACCAAAGATCTTGTTATTGGGCAACACCAACCTGGCGCGGGGAAGAATGCTGGTGGATACGAGACAAGCCACTACAAGAATGGAAAGCAAGAACATTAGAAGTTTGTTGGTGATTGTTTCTTTAGATTTGTATTCGGTTCAGTCAAGATTCAGTAATATACCTTTTGGATTTGCATAATTTAGGTGGTTGCATACATTTGAGACCGTATAATAAGCAATTTCTTTATATATATATATATATATATATATATATATGATCCCATCCCGGTTAGGAAACGAGAGTCTTGGTTGCTTATATAGCACTAAGAACACCTCTTTCATTGCAAGATATTTTTTAAGGGACAAAACCCACTAGAAGTCATCTGAGATAATATCTCGTGGTGGACATACTATGCTACAAATATGGACAAACCTCATCAGATGACGCCGTCTGTGGGAACGAGTCATGTGCTCTACCTAAGCCCTTTGTCTTGGGGGCTCTGATAAGACCATTATCTCACATCGGTTAAGAAACGAGAGTTCTGGTTGCTTATATGGTACCAAGGACACCTTTTTTATTGCGAGATGTCTTTTAAGGGACAAAATTTATTAGAAGCCATGTAGTTGTTTACATGACACCAAAAACACCTCTCTTATATGGCCCCTCCATGATGATTAAAAAAACACCAAGGAATGTCAATTTTTTGCCATCATAAACCGCTGTAAGCACCACTTGATGAACATGCATGGTGCGACAACTTACTTGCTAGGGTGTGCAATGAAATGCCAAATATTTTATTATTTTTAATATTTGTTAAAATATCATATCATCCCTCATATCACACAAAAAAATTAAGATAAAAGTACAAATAAACCCCTTGAGGCAAGCTAAATAAATTTTAATTTTAAGAGCAATTAATAAAATCATTTAACTATAATGTAAAAAGTGAAATTTTAAAAAAGCTTCTAATTCCAATTTAAATAATTATTTTCTTTTAAAGGAAATTAAGTAATTATATTATGCTAAAAAAATATATAAAAAGATTAAGCTGTCTTGATTAATTTTATAATGAACAATAAACCCTATATCTCTAAAAAACAATAGATAAAATAATAATTTTATTGGTTCAATCTACAATCTTCAAGGCATTTTTATATTACCTTTCCCATATACTAGTTACAATATATATTTTTTTAAATAAACATATAGCAGCTTTGTCGTGAGTAGGATAGCATTGATGATTTTTATATTTCATTTAGTATAATTAGCATTTTATCTAAAAAAAACTTTACCAAATAAGATTGAGATATCCTAATTATATTTAAACCTAGATGCGATTTCTTTTATCTCTTTTTAGATATATTTTTTTCTTGTCTAAATATCCCAACATGATCTTAATGAGGCGTGGGGCTTTAGTAACTTGTGAGGGTGATTGTGAGAATGATTTTTTTTTAAAATGGTTTTTAAATGTTTATATAAACATAATAAAATTAATTTAAGCCACTCTACTTAGCTCACCATTCCAAATAATTATTCTATCAAAAAATCATTTCAAATGATTGCATATTTAACTTGATAATATTAATTCTTGATGTGAATAAAAAAATCTTCATGAATTCAAAAATATGGAATTAATTGGTAACGATAATTACTACGATCAAATTGAACACAGAAAAATATAATATAATGACAAAAACATTATAAATATGCTAAAGATATTTATAGATTGTCAACTTTTTTAAGTAGCTTAATACTAGAATTGTTCTGGTATATTTATTTTTCATCTATTAATAACTTAGGTCCTGTTTGTTTTTATGTTTTAAAAGTGTTTTTAAAAAAATTTAAATTTTTATTTTATTTTTTTGCTTCAAATTAATATTTTTTAGTGTTTTCAGATCATTTTGATGTGCTGATATAAAAAATAATTTTTTAAAAATAAAAAAAATATTGTTTTGATGCATTTCTGAGTGAAAAAGCACTTTAAAAAGCAACCGCAACCATACTTCCAAACACGCTGCAGTAAAATTCTCAAACCCGATTCAAAATAACCAAGAAAAAAACATGAATTATTAAGTTAATAAATCAATTTTAATTAATTATTTTTATTAAAATAATTTTGTTATGTTTTTTTTTGAGTGATGACTATCCTAATTTGACCAGTCATAACTATATCAATCATATTTTACTAAATCAATATTTTTTTTTAATTCAATTTAAAACACGGATACCGATTTTCTATCCTAACTCACCGAGTCATGCTAAATTTAACAACTGTGAAACAAACTGGTAGCATTAGCGGCCCTGTCTTGGGGGTTAACGCGTGCTGTGCACTCAGCTGCCATCTCTAACGAATTAGTCAACCAACCGCTGGTCATCTAACTACCTGGGGGATGCAGGCATGTGGTGGTGATTTGTTGTCAATGGACAACATGTTGTTAGCCAAACTTTTCCCTGTGTAGAGTAGTCTTTCCTGCTACGTTTTGTGCACATACAGTACAGGTAACAATTTAGACAACCTTCTCCGTCCTTCGTTCTTTATAAATGCATGCATTGCACATGGTTACTCATGCATCAACTAATCCTAAAAATGCCTCAAACCGCCGCCGGCCCTGATCATGTTGCAGTCCTTGCCTTCCCTTTCTCCTCCCATGCCGCTCCGTTACTAGCCATCATCCACCGCCTCGCCACTTCCTCCCCAAACACACACTTCTCCTTCTTCAGCACCCAACAGTCCAACAACTCCATCTTCTCCATTTACAAGCAAAACAGGAACATCAAAGCATATGACGTGTGGGATGGTGTCCCTGAGGGCTACGTGTTTGCTGGGAAGCCTCAAGAGCACATTGAGCTGTTCATGAAGTCAGCTCCTAATAGCTTCAAGAAGGCCATGGAGGTAGCTGTATCAGAGACAGGGAGAAAGGTGAGTTGTTTGGTGAGTGATGCCTTCTTTTGGTTCGCTGGTGAGATGGCGGAGGAGATAGGGGTGGTTTGGCTGCCCTTTTGGACTGCAGGACCTACCTCACTTTCTGCTCATGTTTACACTGATCTCATCAGGGATACTTTTGGAGTTGGAGGTACCTACTTACAATTAAATTAAATTTTATTTCTAGAATATGTTAGACATCAATATAAAACCATATTCCAGGACCTTGCCAAACAGATTAACTTACGCATTGGTTAATATTAATCCTAGTTTCTTGGGAGAGAAACTAACAATTTAATTGTGTAAATACAGGTGTGGCAGGGCATGAAGATGAACTGCTAAGTTTGATTCCAGGAATGTCCAAAATTCGAATCCGTGATTTGCCAGAAGGGGTACTCTTCGGAAACTTGGAAGCGGTCTTTCCAAACATGCTGCATAAAATGGGAAGAGCGTTGCCGAAAGCAGCTGCAGTGTTCATTAACTCATTTGAAGAGCTAGACCCTAGGATAACAAGGGACTTGAAGTCTAGATTCAAAGAATTCCTCAACATTGGACCCTTCAATATGATTTCACCAGCACCACCAGCGGCAGACACATATGGTTGTATAACATGGCTTGACAGGCAAAAACTTGCTTCTGTGGCATATCTTAGCTTTGGATCCATCACAACACCACCACCACATGAACTTGTGGCACTAGCTGAGGCCTTAGAGACAAGTGGGGTGCCATTTATATGGTCACTGAAGGACAACTCGAAGGTTCATTTGCCCAATGGATTCTTGGACAGAACCACATCACAGGGACTTCTGGTACCATGGACTCCTCAAATGGAAGTCTTGGCTCACAAAGCAGTAGGGGTGTTTATAACTCACTGTGGATGGAATTCATTGCTTGAGAGCATAGCAGGAGGGGTGCCCATGATTTGTAGGCCATTTTTTGGCGATCAAAGGCTCAATGGACGCATGGTAGAGGATGCGTGGAAGATTGGTCTCCAGGTTGAGGATGGAGTCTTTAGAAAGCATGGAGTGTTAAATAGCTTGGATAAAGTTCTTTCACAAGACTCGGGGGAGGAAATGAGGGAGAACATAAGAGCACTTCAACAACTCGCAAAGAAAGCCATTGGACCAAATGGGAGCTCCATCAATAATTTTGTTTCTTTGTCAGATCTAGTGTTCAATACTAAAATATAGTATTGATGTCTAACATATTCTAGCAATAAATTTGGACTTCGAGTTTGCCTATTGTTTCAATGAATAATTTAATTTTCTGCCCTATTTTTCAGAGAAAAAAAATGTTGTCCTACTCTTTAAAAGCTCTGGAGATGAATATTTAGTGGCTAGTTCTTGGTGGTGTGAAGAACACAAGGGGATGGTTTAGCAGAAAGATAGTTCTTGGAAGCTTGATGATCACAAGAAAGATGAGAAAGGAGCTTGAAATCATGCCTTTGATGCTCTCCTAGAAAAGCAGAACATATTAGACACCTCACAGGCAAGTTTCTGCTTTAAATCTATCAATAAAACTACTCTGCTTGTAACCCTTAAGTTGCAGTTACATTTCTACAACAATAATTGTTATCCACAGATGATAATCAGCACCAGTTCCTAGAAATTATGGGAGACAAAAAGATAACATCAAACATATTCTTGGAGCTCAGATTCACAAACAGTCCAAAATCACAGGAGAATCAATATATCATATCTGCACATGTATCATCTCATGAATCATGCCTTAAAAATTTCCTCACTCTCCACTCAATGCCCAACAAGAAACACATAAAAGAGAGAAAGATGAAGAATCCAAATCTACAAACAGAAACCACTACTGAGTACTGAGAATAATAGTACCCAAGAAAACTACTACATGACTAAGGTATGTTCAGTAGAATCAGAAAATCAACAAGGTATCTGAGAAGTGAACCACTCCATGACATTAATGGGGGCCTTCATCAATTCCGAAGCCAGTTCCACCATCACTGTCATGCACAAACAACATGGACACACACAGGATAGACCTAAATTCTCAAATACAAATGTACAATACAGCATTACATAAAAAAATATATAGACCAAGCCCAGATCACATATTGTAATAAAATTACCAAAGGCTAAAATAGAATCAAGAAATCTCAATGTAGAAACAAATTTTCTACCAATCAAATTTTGCTGTTATTTTTTATTTTATTTTTACATGAAAAGATAAAATAAAATTGAGATAAATAACATGAAAAATAAATGAGTTTTCATATATTTCTTGGCCAATGAAAGGTTGACATTTAGGATGAGATATTCAGGATATTTTGTCATAAATACAAGATCTTATCAATAAAGATCAACCAATAAAGAACATGAGAGCCCTTGCAAACCTCTATAAATAGAGGGCCTCAACCTAAAAAGCAAAAAAAAAAAAAAATTCTTGGAGATACAAATTTTCTTTAAGACAAACTCTTCAAGCAAGGAAGTCATCTCTTCAAGCAATGAAACTCTCTCAAAAGCTCTCAAGCTTCCTTTATCTACGCTTGAAGTCTACAAAGAATGAAATTCTATTGGATCAAGCTTAAACGCTCCATAAGAGTTCTTCAACAACACTCTGAAAACAAATTAAAGGCACTCTTCAAAGTATCAAATTATCAAATCTTGCTTCACAATACACACCTAAATTCGAGTTCTTGCAAGACACAAATCTTGGCTTGATTTCACAAATAAATCAAGTCACTATATATCAAATCCAAGAGAAGAATTAGAGGTTCGTCTTATACTTTTGAAAGAATATGTTAGATAGAGATTGTACTCGGTCATATATTTAATAAAATTATATATTTGTACACATATGCTTGTTTAATTTCAGGTGCTTAAAATTGTGTCTATAAATTTCTAGCGACTCCATTGAGGATTTCTCTACCTCTCATCTCTTCCCTTCAAGAAAGAATTTTCAACAAACTCTCAATGGAAACTAGGAAGCATCATTGTAGCTTCCAAAAGCAACAAGACTACTGATTCAATTCACTAACATACCATTGAAGATTTTTTTACCCGTCATTGAAAACAAAATCCATCATCGAGTTGTATGCATAAACTAAGCCGATTCTCAAGCTGACATCAACTTCAAATGTAAAAAGAGTACGAGAGCTCGCTCCAAAACTGAAGTTACAAGTAACTCCACTACAAAAGTCAAGTGGGACGCGTGGAATACTTAATTAGTCATCAGATAACTTCTCTCACTTTATGAAGTCAAGAAGCCAGAATTCGTTCCATATTATAAGTATGCACAAAAACTAATGACAGGAAAAGAGAATAAGCAAACCGATGTCAATATTAGCATCATTTAATGAAGAAATAAAAATCCTCGTATGGCAAACATGGGTCGTTCCACCAATAACTCATGACATAGAAGAGAAAGAACAAATGGGTGTAATTTCTGTTTATGAGATTGAAAAAGAAGATTGGCGCCAGCCACTTATCGACTATTTAAGACATGGTAAGCTAACTAAAGACCTGCGCCATAAGACAGGTGAGGCAAAGAGCTTCACGCTTCATATACTTCCAAGACACTCTTTATCGATATTTTTTTGATGGGGTCTTTTTGTGTTGTCTCGAAGAAGAAGAAACTATATATAAAAAGAAAGAAACACAGTCGAGGATCTAAAGAGTGAACCAATCAGGTCCTAAACTTCACTTCCAAATCAAAAGAATAGGGTACTGTTGGCCTATAATGGTGAAAGATTGCATAGATTATACTAGAAAATGTCAAAGTTGTCAATTGCATGCTCATTTGATCCACTAACCACTTGAGCCTTTACACCTGACAATTGCTTCTTAGTCCTTTGGTGCTTGGGGACTTGATGTGGTAGGACCATTGCTAAAAAACACTAAGGGGTATCTTTACATATTGGCTGCAATATATTACTTCTCAAAGTGGGCAGAAGCTGCAGTATTAAAAGAGGTCAAGAAAGAGACAGTTGTAAACTTCATTCAGATAAACATCATCTACCGTTATAGGATGCCGAGACATATCATAACTGATAATGAAAAGGAATTCTACAATACAACCATGAATAAGTTGTGTGCACAATTTGATTTCATTTTTCATCTATCAAATATAGTCCCCATTCTTTTTATTGATTTTTTTTTCATTTTCTTGATAAATTTTATTTTTCAATTTCATCCCTTATTATATTATTGCATTTAATTTTTATACCTGATTTGATCCTCATTCTTTTGATTACTTTTTTTTTTTTTTTGATAACTGGAAATTTTGCTTGCTGATTTTTAAGAGTTTGCCTTCTTTGGAGTAACCTAGTCTCATGATCTGGGTCATGAGTTTTGAAGATTGACTCGTTTTGACTTTATTTTTTTAATTTTATCCTTGGATATAGGTTATTAGGCCTTCAGTTCATGATTTTTTTCACTT
>Ga0307517_10014563_pt1 | contig 10551 bp, 5 predicted proteins | sample 23_EM_MG_FD_194515 | JGI IMG/M metagenome (GOLD analysis project Ga0307517, IMG submission 194515) | Populus trichocarpa ectomycorrhiza microbial communities from riparian zone in the Pacific Northwest, United States - 23_EM | ecosystem: Host-associated > Plants > Roots > Unclassified | place...
AAATTTGGAGAGCTGATAGGGATTTGAGTCCGGAATCCAACAAAATTGATTTTGCATCAATTAGACTTCTGTAGCTCTAGATATTCAAGCCGGAATGGACGAAGGTCAACACTGGCAGATTGCAAGATTTAACTTTGAAGGCTGCGATTTCCATGCTCTTCCTTATTTTATTTTCTTGCCTTAGATGTCCAGAAAGGTATGGATGTTAGATTTTTAATGCCACTGGAATCACTTTATTTCAACCTCTAGAACTCACGCTCTGCACAAAACATCGACTGAAGGTCAAATATGCCAATTACCTCCAATTTACTCCTTTTGCATCTTTCATCCAAAAGTGCCTTATTATATATGAATTCACTTTTCTTTGTATCATTATGTGTTGATTGCTTTTCAAAATAAAAAAAAGTTTTGTTTTTATTTTTATCAATGAATCAACATATGAAATATAAGATCCTTAAAATGGTATTGTTTTTTAGAGATTGAGATTTTCTATTTTTTTATATGAAAAATAATAAATGTTCCCCCAACTCATAGGTGATAAGATCTTTAAAAGGGTCATGTTGATACACTCATATTATTCTATATTTTGGTACCTTACTTTTAGTTTTTTAAGCATATTTTATCTTTTACAATAGCTTACTTAATTTGTTTTGTACTTAAAAATGCTATAGAGATACAAAATGTAAAAAAAAGCTAAATGAAGAATTTTTAACGCAATATTAAGTAAAGGACTAGAAAGAGCACGATGTGATAAGTCATTAAGTTTAAATCCTAATTGCATTGGAAATCCAACTTGAATAAGGAATCCTAATGAGATTAGGATTGGTTAGAGCAAATATGCTAAAGCGGACCTCTGTGTACTATTTGGACCATATCTAGAGCTACAGGTGGAATGTTTCTAAAATTTAAGTTAAATGAAAAATAAGACATCTTAAGATTTTCTTCCACATATGGCAGGCCTAGTAATTCATCTGGATGAGAAAGAACAATATCTTTGAAATCGAGCTTGAAATCTGCTGGCAAAGTAGCACGAGTCTAGCCCAATCTTTCCATGTTAAGATGATAAGATGACAAGTCGTTAATGATATGGTAATGGTCCTACATGACCAGGAAACCTCTCTATAAGGTCAAATTCAATGCATAAGTCGTCAGAGTCATATTAGTATAAAGAAACCTTAAAGTAATCTCATTTAGAGAATTTGTTGTTCTTTGTTAAGATTGAGTGTGTTTCATGGGACTTACTTCTCCTTGTCATTGTGAAAGGATTTAGGCTGAGTCAATGTGACGATGCAAAGACCTAAACTTTAGAAGTGAGGATTAGGTCGTGTTGTTGGGCATAAATCTAGAATCACTCTTTGAAGTTTTAATAGTCTTTCACCTCCAACAACGTAAAACCTGAATCACACATCTTAATAGTTTGTCACCTTCAACAACGAACTCAAATATACCAATTTAAACAAATTCTTTACATGAAAGCACAATAGATACCCTTTATCATTAAAAACAAATGTGAAGTAGCTTACCTAAGGTAAAATGTTTAAAGTGATATTTTCTTTCTTTTAACATAATCAACTCCTCCTTATCTAGAATCTCTTAAGATTAGTTAGGGGTCTTAGTTATCACAAAACCATGTATCAACTTCTTGTTTGATTGACCCTATCAATCTTAGGTCAACTCGTTGTGATATCCCTTGCAACAATGATATGTAGTTGGAGTTGGGCATTCATGCTTATATTGTAAACCCCGTAATAAAATGAGTAAATTTTAACTAGAGAAAATAATTAGTTAAAAGAAGATTTTCATGAATTGTGGTGAAAAATCCATAGTAAATTAGTGTGTAACTCCAAATAAATTAATGAATAAATGTATGCGTGAAAAATATCGGCTGTTGGTGTAAACCCCATGCTTAACCGTGTATTTTTTAACAAAAAATGATGAAAATGATGAGGAAATTTTGTTATGAGAAGAATATCTCTATTTGAAATTAGGTTAGACATCCAAAGTTGAACCTTTTATCAGAGAGAGCTTATTAGTGCATATCACCTTATCTTTAGAACTCATGATGCATTTGTTAAGACTTTTCATATATATATATATATATATGTGTGTGTGTGTGTGTGTGTGTTTAAGAAAGGAGTATGAATAAAAAAAAGAGATGGCTATTAAATTCAGCTAATTTGATAGTGACATGATTAAATTAATTGAATATTAAAGTTAGTTGTTTGGATGAAGATTTAATTAATTAATTGGAGTTTAAAATCAATCATTTAGACGAAGACTTCAGAAATTGAATATTTAAATCGGTTGTTTGGATAAAGACTTGATTAAATAAATATTTAAGTCAGTTATTTGGATAAGAATGAATGTGACGAGTTAAATTGATGTAATGAGTGAGATTATAATATGATACTTTAGTATTAGAATTGATGATATCTTGTTTTAGAAATAATAACCTTAATAAAGAACATATAATATGGAAATATGTGTTACCTTCTTTTTGTAGGGGATATGTATATATATGCTTAATATTTATTGATTTGTTATGTGTATTGCAAGTCCATTTGGACAACACTGATTCTATATCTAGTTGTTAGATAATTTTGTTTTAGGTATATATTATATGTACATGAATAACATAAATATTAGTTTTCTATGTATATAGTTCATGATGTAAAGACTCATATAAATATTTTGGTGTAATTTTAGTAATTATAATACATCATATGTCATGTATGTAAATAATTAGGCATATCATATGTCATGTACATGAATAATTAGGAATTATGAATTTGTTATAAATGGTTCAAGACTATATAGCATTGTCACTCAATGAATAAAAATTAAATTAATTGATGATACATCTGAGGTTATTTATGATGTAATGAATGATTGTGCATATCCTGTGGAATTGATTTTATGTAGGAAATTAAACATAATGAAATTTTAAATAAAATTTTATATAGAAAAAACTCTGTAAAAATTTCATTAAAATTGAATAAACTTAAGGGTTTCTATGATAAATATATTCGACTACTTAATGATGAATTTATATAAAATAAGTTATCCTGTATAATACGTACATGCTAATAATATTAAGAGCCTAGATAATTGTTTAATAATAAATAATGAATCTCCTAGTAATTATACTCCTAACTCTAACTCTAAAAGTATTTTAAACTTATAATTAAGATATCATATCTAATTTGATTAAAAAAAATCAATAATTTAAAGCCTAATTCGAACTCAATTAGCAATTGAATCATTCAAGACATCAATCTAGTTAAAACTTAGTTGACTTGGCTGAGTTTATAGTAATTTAAGGTGTATTTATTTTTGTAATTGAGGTGTATATAAAGATAAAAAAAAATATTTAACTTTTTATAATTAAATTTTATACATAATTAGATCGAATTATACCCGACCTTGACTATAGAAACCAGTGTTTTAAGACCCGGACCGGCCCGGCAGGTCGACCCGAGACCCGGCCGACCCGGGCCTTGGACTGGTCCGGGTGAAGGCAAAAACCAGCTCGGGAATTGACCCGGCGAAACCCGGTCGACCTGGAGGGTCGACCCGGGACCCGGTCCACCCGGTCAAACCCGGGTGAGACCCGGTCAATTTTTGGACCAGAAAAACAAAAACACAAACGTACCAGACAAATCAACCACCATTACCAGCTAAGATCTTGCTGCTAAGAACTTAAATTACTCTTCACTTCGAAGCTGAACTGAACCATTATCAGATACACACTTCCCATCTAATTCAGAGACGTCGCTTTCAAAGAAAGCTGAGTGGAGACTCCTGACACACTGCTCTGCTTCATCATCATTCACAATTAATGAGATATTAACCTGGTAAGTGAAGGCCAAAGGTGAGTTACTTGTCGTGACAATCAACAAATTACTAAGAAGCATCCGAGCCCCAGGAATAGTGAGCACCCCAAGATAAGGAGCCATCTGGATCCTTTTAAGGCATATAGCGTCCATGAAGGGTGCTCACAAAAGCCTATTCTCGGGTTCCGAAGCTGTAGAGTTCCATACATGGTACATACTGAAAATAAGGCATGCAGGGGAAACCATAGTATAGGTGTGATACCTTTGAAGCACCCTGTGATATCATCTGAACGTTGATTCCTTTGATATGAAGAACATTGAAGACCTGCCATAACATATATCCGGTAAATGAACAAGAAATGAATGAGCAAATAAATAGACAGATGAGCTTAAAATCCTTCACCACAACAGTCCCAACAGTGATGGAAAATATATTGGGAAAACAGTTGTTGCATAACACTATGCTTAAATATAATACTCAGGTCTCCCTTGAAACTTCCTTCCAGGTCGTAAGATTCCTGCTAAGCTCTGGTTTTGAAAATAGTGAGTATGACTGAAAAGCTTTTTTATAAAAATTTATCCCACAAGGTCATCATTTTGAAGTTGCAGCTGGTCCTCGTTCAATCAAGATGGAAGGTTTTATCAATGAAAACACAGCATTTACCATGATCCACTAACCTAACATGTTAGTTTCTGGAGAGTGCAAGGAACAAAAACTAAAAGTTCCTACAGAAGAGACAGGATTCTCATCACTAAACAAAAGTAATATAGATGATTAGATTTTGTAGTTAGGGACTAGGGAGGAAAAAAGCGATGCCTTTTTTCACCCAAAGAAGAAACAAGTTCTCAGAAAACCAGTCTTAACTAATAAGAAAAGTGCAATGGATCACCTTCTCTAATATCAGAGAGGACCTCTGGACATTCCCAATGAGAGAGATTATTGATCTATGCTGCAGGAGATTGACTACAGCAATTTTCTCAAGCTCTTCCACAACATGGTCGAGTTCCTGTTAAAGGAAGGTACATCAACAGATGAGATCGAATGCCAAAAGTAGACATGAATAAAATATCCTGCTGGAAAATAAATACCAAAACACAGACTGTAAAAAAACAAATCATAACAAATAAAAGATGCCATACGCTTGCCTGCTGAATCAGCTCTCTACTCCAAAGCTTTGATGGATCGAGTGTCAAGGAGATGCTGACTTCGCTAGTAGCCACAACATCTACTGATATTCCTAAATCTTCAAAGATCGAAAACACCTAAATGGACAAAATTTAATAGGGATAAGAAAATTGAAACATCTGGGATAAATGGGGGTAAGAGGATTAGAAACAGATTTTAGCTGCGAACCTTAGCAAGAAAACCAAATTGGCCAAGCATGCGGGTGCTAACAATATCCAACATAGTAACATTCCGTTTCATAACAATGCTAGTTAGAACTGCCTGTAATTAGGACAAAGAAAAGAATAATTTTATTTTAAGTTCTTCACATTGCAATCATTTAGCATCATCTAATACAAACCTTACTCATATCTCGTGTCCTGGTGATGAGAGTCCCAGGAGCATTTGAATTGTAAGAATTTTTAACCCTAACTGGAATATCACCCTCCCTAGCAGGTCTCATGGATTGTGGATGCAAGACCTGCAGAAAGGTACAAATAAAAAGGTTAGAGAAGACATGGTTACTTTGGCCGTTTGCTCATGTTAACATTTGGAGCTTCATAAATAGACTAGTTATTACTTGTTATTAAACTACAGCTTGACTGTGATCAATAAAGTAACTAGTGAAAAGCATGCAAATTCAGGGGGGGAAATTGTATGGTTAGGAAGCTTGTCAACAATAACCAAATTCAGGTCATTTAAAAAAAATATTAAAAAAAAAAAAAACAAGGAAAGGGAAAGGAAGTGTAAAGATTCATTACTCGCGTATGGTTTGTACAAGACATTTAAATTTTAATCATAAATCAACCATGCAAGAATTGTAAGTTTCACACTCATGCTCGACTATGTCACAACCATAAAATTATGATACCTGAGCACCAAAATATGCTAGTTCCGCTGCCTCATCAAATGTCAAGTATGGCACAGGTTCAGCATGTGGATATATATTAGGATCACATGTCAAAACACCATCAACATCCTTCCACACCTACAGTAGATTTTTAAAAAAAAATTATTAGTCTGATTTCAATTGAAAAATGGAATTTCTACAGAAATGCACTCGATAAACTTTTATGAACTTCAGCACAGTTCTATATTTTCTAGAAAAAGCAATTTCTTGCATGCTTACATTTCATTAATAAATGCACTCATGGATGAAGAAAGAGATTTGCAAAAAATCAGAAGAAAGAAGAATATTGCCAAGCAAGTACACACAGTTGAAACACAACTATCTTTTCACAATATCTGTATGGATTAGGGAGAAACAGTGAATATTAGTTCCTAGTTGGATTCTCTCCCTCTTTTTCTCCATTTTCCTCTCTCTTTCACTTTCTTTCATAATTTTGAAGTATTCTTTAGATCTGGGTTTCCTATCCTTCAGCTCGTATCTGAGTTTGCTACCTTTTCTCCTTCTCTTGCCTGCAAAAAACCATCTTTGTTGTCCATTTGGGTTTGCTGGAGGTAGTGATGCTTTGACAATTTGACTGGTAGTGGTGTGGCAGTGAAGCTGGCGGAGTCTCAGGTTGTGGTGGCGGAGGTGGTGAGATATCTTCCTTGTTTTACTGGATATGATGCTTTAGGCAACGGTCATGGTGGTTTGAGTGGTCGTGTTTGTGGTTTGGGAGTGGTGTTGTTGGTTAGATTGGTAGTTTTATGGTTTTCAAGGGCTAGATTATGGGGACATAGTTGTTGGTATTGACTACCTGCAAAGGGTTGTGTAGGTTTATTGGGGTTTGTGTTTGCTGGTAGATTAGGCTGTAGTATTAAGGCTCTAGTGATCTTGGTGATGAATATGATGGCAGTGTTGTTGGTTTGAGCAGATGATTATATTGGAGTTTTAGCAAAGCTAGAGCTAGTGGAGATAAGGCTGAGAAGTAATGAAAAACGGGGGTAATGACGGTGGCAGGAGTTTTTTGTGGAGGAAAAATATGAATATCTTGCTTCTTGCTACTATTTCATGTGGCAGCCACCAGAGTCTATTCTTGGGTCTTAGAACAGTGTTGTAATGGTGCTCAGGTTTTGCACCGGATCTTGTGTTTGTAACAGTCATCTTGCTTACTTCAGCTTTATATATTATTTCAACTTTGACTTCGAAAACAAACAATGACTTAAAATTGACTCGGTTTGTGGTATTTGGGAGGGGAAATTATGGCAAAATTCCTTGGAGCTGTGCTATCTATTGCGAACTTCCAGTGTCTGCAGTTACCTGAATCTCGCGCAAACCTAATGCTTTTCCAATTGTTGTGGCCGTCAAATCACTGCCACCACGGCCTAATGTAGTAATCGCACAAGATCGCCAGCCCTGCAATTAGAAATATCAAAAAAGGAAAAAAAAAACATATATCAATGAAGCTTTCCATAAACTCTCTCCTATAAGGAGTTCATTAACTTCACAAACAAGGTGTCCCGAGCAATTAGTTGGTGGAAAGACCTTTCCAAGGAAGCCGGTAACAATGGGAATTGCAGTATCTCTAATCCAATCTCCATGCAAACTCTGTGCCACAGCTGGATAAGTTGCTTCTAGAATGTCTGCATTCGTGAAGTCATCTGTGGTGATAAAACCAATTTTGAAAGCATCATACTGCAAAAAAGGAGGGAAATACAATACATTATAATGCTGTTATCAGGGATAGTGTTCATTTCACAGTAAAAATCCCAAAATAGTAACACAATGGGTGCACTTTATTGTTATTAAGAAAATGACTGCAGTACTGCAATGCACTTTTTATCTTCACTTTCTCCATCTAAAAGACATCAAATCTTCATTAGAAAGATACTATGGATATAATCTCATCTTTGATCCAACTGTCGTCCGTGTATTAACAATCTGGACATTTTACATGAAGTAAAATTACCATTCTGAATTGCTCAGAAGAGATGTTGAGCAGCTTTGAGCAATAGCTTCATTCCTCATTGGAGGTCTTTTTCTTGATTACTACCAAGTACAGTTGTTCCGTTAAACAAAAACTATAAAAGGTTTAGAAACTGTATTAAAACTTAATAACTGAAGTTGAAAGACATATGACATAGCAAACCCTTGAAACTTTTAATTGCTCACACAATTGATCAACATTTTTTTCCTTTGTGTCACAATATGACACAACCGTGATTGGTAATTTATTGTATTGGATTGAGAATTCACAGTAAACACATGATTGTTAAAGCCTATCCTACCATATAGTCAAACGTCATTAACTGAGAAAATCTTAAATTTAAAAAATTAGCTGGTCATGCAGCCCCTTTATTTATGATAGATAATGCCATCCGTTTGATCCATAAAACATAAAAAATTTCTACCAAGCTGTCTGTCCGTCTCCCTCCTCTCCCTGTGTTCTCTATCCAAAATCTAATAAGATTATGTTTGTAATTGATAGAAAGTGGAATAAAGTATAATCAGATCCCGAACAAATTTTTCTGCTACTGTTCAGTGGCTGAGTGATTAGTGGGTAAAAAATTATAGCAAATGGGTATCAACGGGTGTTTGATTTAATAAATCATGGTGCCGTTGTGGATATGTGGACTGAATAAGCAGCTCACGGAGAAATCTAAGAATCAGATTAATATGGTTTTTTTTTAAAAAAAAAAAAAAAACAGAGAAAGAAGAAAGACAACCACTTACTTGGCGAGCTTTTGCACCGATTTTATTCATATATGCTGCAAAAATCCTCGTGGACATGCACTCCCCAAATGAAACCAGGTAGTCTTTTGTGCGTGGAGTCAGCTCTTTCATCATAGCAATTCCCTTCAAAAGCTGCTCTAATTCCTCCAGGTGTTCTGCAAAAGGAGTATGTATAAGAGGTTTCCCCTTGTCCATGAGATGAAGAGCCGATACAGGAAATTGCACAAGTCCTAGCATCGTTGGCTTTGTAATGAGACAAACAGTTTCATTCTATATTGTAAATTACAGAACACATCAATGCATATATATTACTAAAAAGTAGAGGAACTTGCATAAGCCTTCTCGGCTGCGAATAGATACTCACTAGCAATAACCGACTCGTCTACTCCCAATTCCTTCGCAGTCCTGATAAGATAGAACAACTTCAATTGAATTTTATGGCTCCGGGAACAAAATAAAAATAAAAAGAAAGAGGAGTAGAATCCTCACAGGAGATGCAATTCCTTAATGATACTGAGCTCTTCAATACTGTCTACATTGGTAACACCACAACTAACAGCCTTTTCTCCAGCCTATAATTAAGTTGACAATTATAACTCCTTCTTGGCCCCGGAAAAAAAAACAGAGACAGGAAAGCAAAGTGAAAGCAGTCATACCAGCAAAAGTTTGTTAGTTGTCTTTCCCATGGCAGAGAGAACAATGACAGGCCTCTCGTTTCGAAAGCTAAGAATAAGTTCAGCCACCTCTCTCATCCTCTCGGCAGAGGCCAGCGAAGAACCACCGAACTTCATCACACATGTTAGCTGCGTCTCGGCTTGATTATCGGTTTTGTTCATTTCAAGTACATCAACACTGGCTGCCTCACAACTCACTTTCAAAACCCTATTACTTCTAGACAGTGCCAAATTTGTAGCCTCTGAATTATAATTAACCATCTGGACGCGTAAAGATTGGCAATGCATTTTATTCATCCTCTTGGAGAAAACAGGGGAGGGAGCAGCTTGAAGAGTAGCAGAAAAATGTAGTGTGTTTGCCATAATGTATTATTCCAAATATGCTCTTCGATCAAATGTTTTTTCGAGTCGACAAATCAAAGAATTTTCTCTGTTAATTGAGAGATTAATATTCAGCAACTCTATCAATCTATCTACAAAAAAAAAAAAAAAAACAAACAAACAACAAACAACAAACTCTTTACCAAACCATTGAGACAATGGTAGCAGAGAAACGGATTAACAATTGAAACAGTGAAAAAATCAATAACGATATGAGCAAAGGAGCAAGTACCTTCGTGAGAGAGAAGCCTCGTGAAGAGAGGGAAAGGCAGCAGGAGGACTAAAAATGAAGAAAAAACGGGTGGATTCCTTCAGAGATCCAGAGAAGCTGTGCAAACAAAAACAAGAAAGCTTCGAGGCTCTGAAGGGACGCGAGAGGCAGAAAAAAAGGTGAACAAGCACGGCGGCCCCTCTCCGTCCTTCCCTCTCTTTCTCTCTGATTTCCTCTTTCCTTATATGCAATAATGCTCCATTCAAAAACGAGTTTTTCGGCATGTTGTTTCGCTTTCTATTAGCTTGGGGAATGTTCTTTTTCCGTTTTTAATTGGTAAGTTATTATTTAGGTACTTGGTTTTCAACGTTATTGTAACTCCATGCTTCAAGTTGGAAACTTTATAAATTAGTCCTTCTGACTCATTTTGATTTTTCTCTAAACCTCCACTAACTTTTTTTTTTTTTGTAATTGTTTTATAATATCTGTGTGTTGTGACTAAGTTAGTTAGCATGAGTGCAATCCAAAAGAAAGTTTTCTAAAATTTAATTTAATTTTGCTTAAAATTAATGTTTTTTTTATGTTTATGAATCGTTTTGATGTGTTGATGTTAAAAATAAGTTTTTTAAAAAAATATTTTTTTTTGATGCATTTCTGAGCAAAAATTT
>Ga0307517_10014564_pt1 | contig 10551 bp, 10 predicted proteins | sample 23_EM_MG_FD_194515 | JGI IMG/M metagenome (GOLD analysis project Ga0307517, IMG submission 194515) | Populus trichocarpa ectomycorrhiza microbial communities from riparian zone in the Pacific Northwest, United States - 23_EM | ecosystem: Host-associated > Plants > Roots > Unclassified | place...
GAGTGGTGGAGATAATGTTACACATCGCTGAGGTACCAAGGCCCATTGATGAGAGTCGCCCCAATTCGGCCCTCCCCACGTTTACTGCGGCTGATAACACAGCGAGCGCATCGTCGTATGAAAGCACGCAATCCAAAGTGATGTCTGTCAACTGCCACCACGGCAGGTCTTGTCGAAGCGAATGCCAGGGAAAGTCAAATTGTTCAGTTAGTGTATCATGAATACCGAGATCCATGGAAGAGAATGAGAATTCGCGAAGCGGGATTGCGGGGAGCGAGCGAGTTTCATGTGCATCGGATGCAGAAAAGGGGTTGGTGGAGGCAGGAAAGTGGTTTATGGTGATCTCCGCGCGTACGCAATCTGAGAGGGCGGAGACGAAGAACTTTGCAAGGTTTTGGTCCGGATGATACCGCTCATCGAAATGAAAAGCAACGAGCCGAAGCTCTGTGCCGCTGTCTGATCCACGGTGGACGTCTCGCTTGTGGCCTTCGACTGGACGTGCCAAGCTCTCTTCCAACCACAACTGAATTTCGTGAGGAAAATCGCGGGGGAAGTCGTCAGAAGGGGATGCAAACAATCTTGAGGATGCAACCAAGGATTTCATTCCTTCCCACATCAATCGTTCGGCAATTTTCCTCCACGAACGACAAACGCCTCTCACCTGCACCAAGATGCGGTGCGTGGGGCAAGTGATATCCGGCGGGACGAGGAATTCGAAGGTATGATACCACAATTCGTTTGGAATATCCCTGTGTGACTTTGAGGGCTGTGGCGCCAAACGCAGTCGAAGAGGACTCGAGGGCGATGCTGGATCTGAGTATCGGGGTCGGCGCGGACGTAGGGCTAGGGCTGCACGCCGTACCGTAAACGGTGTACGGCCGTAAAATGATGGTTAACATACGGTGACGGGATCACCGTAACCGTCACCGTACAAGTACTCTGAAATTTCTCAACGGGACGGTCGGCGAAAAATACGGTATAATACGGGCATAGACGGTTGTACGGTAGACTAAAAATAGAGAGGCAGTCCTCAATGTGAACGGATCCGTGCCAGGCGAAGACGATGTTTCAGAAGCATAAGTATACGAATTGTTGAGGGCTGGAGGCTTGCACGACGGAGGGAAATGGTATCACGGCCACCTGAAAAGATACGCTCCACAGCAACAGCAGAACCTTAAGTATATGTCAGTTAATTTCGACAGTGCGCAGTTCAAGCCCAACAACACACCTGGTATGGAAAGAACATCGCATGCAAGCCGATAGAGATGAGGAAATTGCCCACGTCGGTTCCACCACCATTCAATAGGGTTACACGAGTCAAAGTCTGCGGGAACGACCTTGAAGTATTCATCAAGCTCGTTGATAGCCTGTCTATCCCTCCGCCCATATCTGGAGACAAATTGAAAGGGTTTCGAACTGGAAGTATTAGTGCTAGCACCATCCGAGTCTGTGACTATGTCCCGATTTGAAGTCGGTTGGAAACTTCGATCAGCATAATGTTGCTGGTAGTGCTTGTACAGCTCGGTTTTCGCTTTTTCGAGGTCCATAAGGAGGTCGGGGTGATCCGCGTAGTCAGCGAGCATCCCTTCATATGATATTCGGGGGTCCAACACTGCCAAAATTGAAGAAGAGCATTAGAGAACAACCTAATTGTTCAAGGAAAGACCCTACATGCAGCCCAGGTGTAGAATGGGGTCTGATCAAAGCGGTAGTAATAATCACTCAGCTTTGTGTGTGCTTTCAGTAATCCATCCTTTACCCGTTGGTTGATGGTGTCTGGGAGTTCAGCGAGAATGTTTTGAAGATGTTCCTGGAGCCCACGGAAAATGGCAAAAGTCGTTGACAACATCGAATGATTTGTTGCGGACATTTGAGTTGTGGCCAAACGAAATGCTTCGAGCCAGTTTGCGACGTGTGTTATAGCTTCCCATTCACTTTCTGTGAGTTCGAGATTACGTAGCTCTCGGTTACATGCGACGAAATTGTCCAATTCCTGCCTGAAAAGGAGAGCGCGTTCTTTATGTAGAAATTCAGTGAAATGAGCGGTACCAACTTCCAAGGAAGTGACAACTTACGGAGCATTTCATGAGTGGATGACCAACGGGTTTTCACGTCCAGAATCAGCATCAATGCCGTTTCATCTGTCTCTGCATTTCGTTCTTGAATGGAGGAAGTAACTTGTCGGAACCAAGCCTGCCTTCGTTGAGGACTCGACCGGACAGCACGAATAATCCTTCTCAGCTGGAAATCAATCAGTGTTGAGTCTAAAAATCGGGGATAGAGATAATGATTAACTTGCCTTGTCAACAGCGGGAATAATATTATCACTGGAATGTGAGTCTTCCAGATTCATGTCCGGGTCCGGGTCGTCTTCCATGTCGTCTGCAGTGAAGTCTGGCTGAGATACAGCCTTTTTACTGTCAGATTTTGAAATTGCCCCGATCCCTTCTAGAAGCTAGTAGAAAGTTTAGCATAATGTCTAAATGATTTAAAATATTTACCTGGATCGCAGCAAGGTGCACGGTATGAGGCATACACCTCAAACGAGACCAGACTGCATTGAAGAATATTCCATTTTTTCGACACCTCTTCTCAATTCCATCAATGAGAGTGTCATTATTCGAAGCGTTGTCCATCATGAAAGCGAGAATCTTTGTGACGGGATGCACAGGAGAACGAAATTTGTGTAAGTCCAGTTAAATATCTGTGGATCTTAGAAGCAGCTTACCCGATCTTGGATGCCATACATTGTCAGTGTCTCCCATACGGCTTCGGCCATATTCTCACCGGTATGCTCGCCAATGAGCTCCCGGAAATCAATTAAAAGTTCCTCTGAGGATATTTAAAATGTCTTAGCTGAAATATTTTAGTTGTAATGAAATTCAAACGCACCGAGCTCGCCAGAGTCGTTCGTATAGTGTGCAACAATTGCCAGAAAAGCATACATGTTGCTTGAGGTCCAAGCATCCAAAGAAATGCTAATTTTGCTCTTGAGCGCCTATGTAGCATGGTTAGAGGGAATTGCTTCGGTGAATGGACGAGTGCATACAGCAAACATGATTTTTGTCTCATTTATTCCATCCTCTCCCAAATCGACTACTCGTCGCTTGATACCATTCCGGCCAGGTAATTTTAACGGTTGGGCACGGTGGCTTGTATACTCCATGAGCTTCTTGAACTCAGGTTTCTCCACTTCATCGAACGGTTGATCACAGGCAATAATCCACTCAAGCAGCAGCTCTTCGAATTTTCCTTGGTCCCATTCACCCTGTGTACCGCCATTCTTAGCCAAAAAAAATACCACAATGTCCGAGACAAGAACTTACCAGTGCTTGTGATTCTTGCTTCTCAAATGCACGGCGAATGCTCTCTGATTTTTCCTCCAAGTTCTTGATGTAGTTTGCTGTAGCACCCGGATTCAATGTTGTCTTTCCAGACGCAATACTAATCTCTTCTTGCGTTATTGGATCGTCGACTGGTCGCTCCTTGAGCAGGGTATAAAAACTGTGCATTGGCGGCGAACAAGATTTTAAATTGCCAATCAACCCTTGTAAGAAGTAGTAACTCAGATGCGGCATTAATCCAGAGAATTTAAACTCACCATTGAGGTTACTCTTCATAGCCTTTGTAATCGTTAGGACCTTCCGGTTCCCGTGGTAGCATTTGTAATGCCTGTCCCCAGGGTTTCCAACTTTGCCGTCGTTGCCAAGCTTGACCATTTCATAGAAATGGTAAATGGGATTTCGTCGTAACTACGAATGGGTAAAGATTTCCGAGTCAGGAAACATAGAATAGAGTATACAGGAGGGATGTAATCATACATCTTTGGGTTTGTTCTTCTTGCCTGAAACCGATGATCCGATCTCCTCAAGGATGAATGAGCTATCAGATGAGAGAGTCTGAGAAAGTTGCTGGGGGATGTCATCGTCTTCTATCTCTTCAACCGTGGGTTGTTGGTGAAGTCGGCGGGGGCGCTTCCCCGAACCACGCCCAGTGGTTGGAATAGTCTTCGAGGGGAGCATCTCTGCTAACTACCAATTTATAATAATGTTAGCCTTTGTTAATCTGGAGAGAGGAAATTTACCTCGACATTAGTTGGAAGATGTTCATCCTCAGACGACTCAGAATCTGACTCTGTGCCACTGAAGTCGCCATCATCGGGGTCAGATGGAACACCATTGGCAGAAGCAGTGACCCTTGACTTCTTGCGAGAGTTTCTGTGGGACGATCTTATGAGCGCTTGTTTAGTTGGCCTTCCGAATTCGTCGAGCATTTCTTCGGCCAGGGAAGTGGTCATCTTTCCAGTCTTTTTCAAGCGAAGGCCACGTCCTAAAGCTGTATAATTTTTTCTGTGAGTTACGTAGTACCACAGATAGTGAAACAGAAATCCGTCTACTTACCTGCAGTCTCAGGAAGCGATGGTGGTAATTGAATTGGCCTCTCGTCACTTTCTGACTCGTACCATGTAATTTCTTCTGCAGGTTTTAGGTTTCCAAGTGCATTAAGAGCGGGCTGGTTCATTTTGTCGATGTGAGGAAGAACTTGCAAGTCCTTGCATGTTCTTATAGGCGTCCGATCGGCTAAGCTTAAAATTTTTTAATCTCTTATCGAGACTTTGAGACCATGGAGAAATTCGACACGCATGCTCGAGTCAAGTCTTGAAACAGATCGGGAAATAGATACTCTCTTTAAAGTGGGCACCACCCTCTGCGTCCCTTGCTTGCACCAAAAAATGCGATGCATTCGCACTTTGCGTCGCTAAACTCATTAGAGGCACGGATTTATCTCCAATCTGCATCCCTTGCTTGCACCAAAAAATGCGATGCATTCGCACTTTGCGTCGCTAAACTCATTAGAGGCACGGATTTATCTCCAACCTGCCTCCGGACTTCGCTCAACAGTATTTCGGATGTGTTTTGTGCCGGCTAACTCATTGGAGACATGACTTTATCTCCAACTGACCTCCGGACCTCGCATGGAAATGAGAATTGACAACTGTAAGTGCAGTTTCAGACTTTAACGATGTCAGCCCAGATTTTTTACCACTGTGCAGCTATCTAAGGATATAGCTACTGGGTTTCGGCGCCCAAGACACAGTGCCGTACAAGCCGTCATGGCCGTATCGACACCGTAATCATACGGCTTTGATGCCACCGTTCCGTACCGTCAGCCGTCCCGTCATTGTGAACTTATTTCTCATGACGGGACGGATACGGCACACCTATACGGTGGCCGTATCAACCGTAAAAACGGCCACGGCGTGCAGCCCTACGTAGGGCATGGGGGATGGGCGGCTCTTCATCGTGATTTAGCGTAGGTAGTGATGGTGTCGGGTAGTCTGCTCCAGGTTCAGCGTCCAGGAATTGAGATTTAACTGTATATGCGTTTGAGAAACCAAATATGAAAGATGGGCCTCCGGGTGAAAATATACCTTGTTGAATCTGAAACTCCACGTCGATCTGGTCGAGGTCCTCTGAGGCATCCCAATGATGACGCACTGGGGGAGTGGGGAAATTCGACATCGCCGCAGAAAGATTGTTGGACAGAAATGAGGAAGAATTATAACCTCGTATCTCCTGCAAGAACCATAAAATAAATATTTCTCGATGGGCAGACCGACAAAGATGATATTACAGTTTTTCGATCCAGACGCAAAACACCTTCAAAGTATTGTGAGGTTTGTGACATATTGAATATTAAATATTAAAGTACTGACCATTTTCAATCCGGACATCATGGGAAGCCAGGATCTTTCCCAACAATGGTTCAGGATCAGAAACTATATTTATCTCCTCGTCCTGCAAAACACCCAGCGGTTTGTAAGCGCAGGCAAAAAAAAAAAAAAGAGGAGAAGCAAGACACCGCTCACTTCTCCGAATATTGATAACCAAGTGTGGTCGGTTGTGATAGCCATCTTACAATCAGGGAACTGAAATGCAATATTATGACTCGGACGATATTCATGTGTACTGCAGAGAATTCTCACCTTCAGCAAAAGCTGTCGATTCACATCATCCGAAGGATGATACGGTGACTGAAACATATTTATTGCCAGCGTCGCGTGAAGGGATGGAACTACTTACAGCAGATGAGTCGGGCATTTTGGATATCATAATTCCACTCTGGCTGGCAGCCGCATAGCTTTGAGATCCAAGGGTTCCTTGTTGAGATGTGGCTAAGTTGGAAGATTTCGTGTTGGAACCACTTGGCATAGTCGCTGGTGAAGGATCCGGAGCTGTGTCAGAAGAGGTGTTGGAGTCTTTCACAGTGGTTTTCCCCAGATTTCGGATGAGCTTCGCCCACTCATCGTTATTGAGAGTGGCAGTCATGGTTCGCACAAAAAGGCATTGATTACATGGTGTCGTGTCGAGCTCAGGGTGGCCATCACTGTCGAGGTTTCTCAAGGCGTCGATCTCGCGTCTGTCAGGACCAACTCTTTCCTCTACTACCCCCGAACATTCCCAGGAATAAATGGCTGTAGAAGAATTTGTGGTGTCCAAGGGTTTAAACCTGAGCTTGGTTGTCGTTTGCTGTGACATACCGGACACAGTGGCAATACCCCAGGCCGTCGTTTTGTCGCAACCAACGACCAGCCGTATTTGACCATTGCGAATGTCTTTTCGACCGCGGACTCTGGAAACAAAATCGTACCAATTCCGCACGTTGACCTCAAGATATTCGCTAAAGAGAGAGTCATTCTCAAGGTCAATGGACCTGGCACCTTCGGGCATCGTCAATACCGCCGCTTCAGACGCGGATGTTTCGAAGTGTAAACCCCTGGTGTCCCCGGCGTTGATCAATGACAGCATAGTTAAGTTGAGAGCTACGCACTTTGTATTTGACTCGCCTTCCTTTTTCTCGATTGATGCGCTCGCCAGGTAGCTGCCAGGATTGAACCGGGGGAACTCCACGACGTCTACATCAGCCAGCGCAGGTTCAAGTGGGGAAAAATCTTCCGGGAGGATGCGAGGATTTATAGGGTCGTCGTGTGGGACACATATGTTGAAGAGGAAGGAGAAGCCACCGTCTGAGGTGATGATTCCAACGTCTCCGATACCGATGCCTATCTTCTGATAAGCGATAGGCAATCGTATATTTGGCTGGGGTACATATAGTGCAAAACCACGCTTCTTCCACCGAAGAAGTCGTTCATATATTTCATTATCTTTTGGTGGGTCCACATTGGCAACGGTCTGAATAAGGGCTGTCGCATGAGGGCCACTGTAAGCGACGGCATAGACACGCACTTACACTTTCAGTTGAGTGCGGGGTTCCCATGTTACTTGCTGAACGTTATCTCATCGTCAACATCCAATTTTGTGGTCCGGTACTTCCGTAATCAGACGTACGATTTGAGGGAATATCATTCACGGTGCTGACGGGAAGGAGTGGCACTGTCCTCGGTGATGCAAACGTTAACACCTGTGTCAAATTAGTCTAGAAAACATTTGATGGTTTGTGATTTATGCGTGGTGTGCGTACTGCGGGGTTCGGCTGTTCACCGCCAGTGTGTATACAGTTTGCTGAGGTCCAAGGATTCGATTCAACAACATGATCCTTTAGTCAAGCTATCGAGACGTACGATTAATAAGCAGAGTAACTTGGTTGCTTGTGGTGTTGTTGCAGGTGAAGCGAGCGTGGCCGCTGACGGTTGTTCCCGTAGCGGCTGCGAAAAAGGTAGAAGTAAGGTCCTGAGTGGGTGCTTCACGTCTACAGGACAAATTGATATTAGCGGTGTAAATAAAATGGATTGTAGGATTAACCACGTACGGGGTCCCGTCGTCTCTGGTAATCATTTGATTGTCCTCAGACCGTGAATTGGGATCGGGGCGCACAAGCTGAGTCGGGCCCGATGGGGTACTGCAAACAGTCGAAGTACTGACCTCCTCCTCGTTCCCCCCTTCACTCTTGGATGTCTGCAAGGTGTTTGGACGCATTGCGTTGGCGCCGTGGATTAGATTGGGCTAGGTTGGATGGGCAAGGATCTACGGAAGAGAGGGAAACTTGAAGCTCAACCGATGCCACATATATAACTTACTAGTAAGGCTAAGCCACCACGTGTGGTTGCGGGCTGTGTAACTTGCATAGGGTTCGGTGCCAAAGAAGAAGATAGATTAGGTGACAGAGGATAACAGTCAAGTGCGTAGAATTACTTATACTTTACTTCAACTTTCAAGGCGAGGCTGTGATTAGCAATAAATCTTGATCTTTAAAACATTCTTCTCCGTTAACGATAAGGTTGGAACTTCAACGTAACGAGGCTGTGAAATATCGTGATTGGTTAGAGCAGTAGACAGACAACCGAGGACACGATTATCTTACAGAGATCATGTCGTCCCTTGTAGTAATCGGTAGTGTAGTTGTGGTTGGGGAAAAGACAAAGCGCTGGAAAGTTCCTCAGGACTTTATAACGTCTAGTAATTGTGTAATATTGGGCCATGAGCGGGTGTCAGAGTTCCCATGTTTCTGGAGAGAATTCTGACCACAGCCTTGTTCCACTTATCAGTGCTTTTTGCAAAAAGTTTAGCCACGGTCCAGGGGTTGTCAGGATCAATAAATGACAGGGTCGATTTTTTTGGTTTCAGCGGCCGACCCACCTACTACGTAATCAGGTACAAGATCATATATGGGAATTATTACATCATCCATTGCTGTGAACACGAGGCCAATGCTTAAAATTGTGGATCGGCTTGGGTGGGAAATACAAGTCCCAAAACGCCCGAAAACTGATGTGTAACACAGAAGTGACCATCGTCAACCTTTTTGCAAAGAACGGCTAAACCGTCTATGCTATTGGAAAATGATCAAATGGCCCCCCTGGATAAAATGATCAGTGTACCGCCCACCAGATTTGCGATCATATTATGCTCTGATCTTTATAGCAAAGGACTCAAAATGTGAATAGACATTAAATGTTCTATCTGGAGTTCTTTGAAAATGTCGGTTGATAATATGAAATAATATGTCAGGTTTGGGCCGCACCTGGGCATTGTCAACCTGTGGTTTCTTTGTGGAGGTATTAATTTCGTCGGCTGATATCTATCTTGGATTCCCCACTGCCAACTTGAAAGAAGTAAGAAAAGCCAATTAGGAAAAAAAAAAAAGACAAAACAGGAGTGATGGCCAACTTGGGGATCGAACCCAAGACCTTCGTGTTATTAGCACGACGCTCTAACCAACTGAGCCAGTCGGCCGACAATATGGTTTGGGAAGCGCAGTGTGAGTTCCCGACTAGGTTTGCTTCAGTGATCGAGTGATGTCACGATTTCGATCACATAACTACCCCCCGATCTTTCCCTAAAACCCAGTTCTCGAATGACATTACTCTACTCGCATGGCCGACACCTCCCGACGCCTTGTTCTTCTCTCAAGCTCAAAATCCATGTTTCAGCCTCTCGGGTGTCCAGTTGTCGCTATGTCAGACGACGATACGCTACGATCGCAGCGGACGACATCACACCACATAAACCGCCTCCTCCGCTGAAGAACCCGTTCCCTTATCCAAACAATGCGAAACCGACTCCGCACCAGATATTTCATCTTCCGTTTAACGCAACACAGGCGCAGATTAAATCGCGGTGTAAGTCCGATTATGATAATTCTCCAACATCGAGTTGCCTACAACTCACACAATCCCTACCAATAATACAATCAATAAATAAAAGACTACGAACTCGTTCACGCACACCACCCAGATTCACAATACGCCGCCCATCTCCCCTGGGACGTAGCACAGCACCGCTTCCGCTGCATCAAAGCTTCCTACGACTACCTCAGTGGACGCTCTGTGTCCCCTGACCCTAACGCCCGTCCTGCGCCGTCGCCGAAGAATTTTGATCCGTACACGCACGAGATGGCGAGGAGGCGGAGGGCGTATTATGCCTCGCAGGCTCGAGAGGCGCCGGATGTGGGTGAGGGATGGGCAAGGCCGGGGTGGGGGGAGGGGTTTGGTGCGCCGAAGAGCGAGAGGTCGGAGTGGAACGGGGAGGGATGGAGGGAGAGGGTGGTGCTGGCGCTTGGTGTTGTGGTGCGTTGGGGTCCGTTTTTCGTTGGTGTGTTGCTAACTGGAGTTCTTGCAAGACGCTCGTGGCGGGGTTGTTTCCGACTATGCCGACGACATTGGCGAATGCGTTTCTCCCGACTTACACGTCATCGACTGCTCCGCATGAATCTACTCCACCTGACCCTTCGTGCTCGTATTCCACCAACACCCCTTCTCTTCCTGGCAACCACCCTACGACTCTACCACCATCATCTTCATCCTCAGGAGGATTCGGCTTCCCATTTACAATGGACTTCGACAAACGACACCGGGAGGCAGTAAGTGCACTCGTCCAGGCGCGCTGCGATCGGGAGGAGATGGGCGTGGAAAGACGGGAGGGTTTGAGGAAGCGGGTTAAAGAGATGGAGATGGCGCGAGGGAGCGCGGACTCGGAAACGGAAGGCGGGGGCGGGCCGCATCCTCCGACTCGGAGTGAAGCGGAGGGACGGGGAACGATGATGCCGGCTTCAGCTTTGGTAGCGGAAGTGGGTGCGGTGGGGTCTGCTCCT
>Ga0307517_10014565_pt1 | contig 10550 bp, 11 predicted proteins | sample 23_EM_MG_FD_194515 | JGI IMG/M metagenome (GOLD analysis project Ga0307517, IMG submission 194515) | Populus trichocarpa ectomycorrhiza microbial communities from riparian zone in the Pacific Northwest, United States - 23_EM | ecosystem: Host-associated > Plants > Roots > Unclassified | place...
GTTTCTTTATCCCACAAGGATATGGAGCCGGAGATTGAATGTTTCGACGCACAAACCCGCAAATCAGCAGGCTTCGGTGAACTCAAAGGCGGGTTTGTTATTGTGTGCAGTTTGAAAATGTGCCGACAGTGAGTAGCATCGAAAAATGATACTTGAAATAAACGAATTCCGACAAGACAATCAGACTCCTCGACTCGAACCACTTCCTCCTCCCTCTTCTGGGCTCGAAATTCCCACTAGACGCTGCCATCGGAATGAATGGGAGGGTGTGGGTTAAATCGAAAGAACCGAGGCACGTCATTGCTGCGGTCAGATGCATAGAACGGGTCGACCCTGAGGGAGGGAACCTGGACGAGAAGACGGTCAGCGCATTCCTCGACACACTTGACATATGAGCATCATACCTAGTCGTCGTCGTTCATGGCTGATGTTCTTGCACGCTTGACGGGTTTTCTGCCCGCAGCAGAAGTGACCGATTCGTCGTCGCTTGCAACCGTGCTGCGCTTCTTCTGAGCTCTCTTCATCCTCTGGTATTCCCTGTCCCGAAGCTTCTTTGCATTCGCCGCGGATTCGTCTCGCTGTTTGACGGGTGGAACCACAACAGTGGTGGGTTTGTAATCGTCCTGTGTTGTGGTGGATTCCTCCCCTTCCCCCATGAGTTCGAGAGACTGGTCGCATAGGTTTCAAATTCGGAATAGAAAATACATCCTGAGTAACACGCACCCTTTGATATGTCGTGCTGCTTGCGGAGAACATCCTGTCACTGTCCGTGACCTCGAACTTTCTGCGACCAATGCCCTGATTTTTGAGATAATTCTCGAAACCGGTGATAATATTTCCACCACTGTTCATCGTGGTCTCTGTTAGATACGAGGCTTCGAGATGATACAGTTGGACCTCTACTTGGGCCTGAATCAGGTTATAAGCTACTACGACTGGGAAGAACGTTGGAACTGACGAGTTGTTTGTCTGCATTTCGCTTCCTTGTGAGTGCCTGGACAAGATCTTTCTTTGCGGCCTCAAAAGCTGTCTTGTCCTCTGTTGTCGGAAGCGTCGCCGTCGGTGTCGCGGGGTTGGCTGTGTTCGCCGCCATCCAAGTGGAAAGTCGCGGTGAAGTGGCTGACAACCATATCGGGCATCGACGCGTGTACACTTCTGATCCATTCCCCGACAATGTCCTCCGCCCAGCCCCCAAACCAGCCACCGAATAACCCACCAACTGGTGAAAAGCCCGACGAGCAGCAACCGTTGCTCGGCCAGACGCCACCAGAGGCGAGGCCTACGGAAGATGCGGCGATGGACACGGCACCGGACCAGCCACCGGAGGAGACCTGGGACGATATCCCAGAGGAAATCATGGCCCTCACGACAGAGGACATCCAGACCCGGACAAGGCTCATTGACAATGATATTAAGGTAACGTTTCTTTGCCTGGCCGAGCTGGTGGTGGTCTGATCTGTACACTTCGCAGGTTATGAAATCCGAAACGATGAGATTACAGCACGAACAGAACGTCATGAAGGAAAAGATCAGAGATAATAGCGAGAAGATAAAGCAGAACAAAGTTCTGCCATATCTCGTTGGAAACGTCGTCGAGGTCCGTGTATGCGCGCGCTTTTCTAATTCATCTTGAGCTTACGGCCCCCCCTTAGATTCTAGACGTAGATCCGGACGGCGAAGAAGAAGGCGCGGCTCAAGACCTTGATTCAATGCGCAAGGGGAAATGTGCAGTTATAAAGACTTCAACCCGTCAAACTGTCTTCCTCCCCCTCATCGGTCTCGTCCCGGCAGAGAAACTCAAACCCGGAGATCTCATCGGAGTCAATAAAGACTCGTACCTCATCCTTGATACCCTTCCTGCTGAATTCGATTCCCGTGTGAAGGCTATGGAGGTTGACGAGCGACCGACAGAAACGTACACCGACATCGGTGGATTGGAGAAGCAGATCGAAGAGTTGGTGGAAGCTATCGTGTTACCTATGGAACAGGCGGATAAGTTCAAGACCCTGGGTATTAAACCTCCGAAGGGTTGCTTGATGTACGGTCCACCTGGTATGTCATCCGCTATCCCGCCGGGGAATCCATATCCCTGACTAACGAACCTGCAGGAACGGGAAAGACTCTGCTTGCCCGAGCGTGCGCTGCTCAAACAAATGCCTGCTATCTTAAACTTGCCGGTCCCTCACTTGTCCAAATGTTCATCGGTGACGGTGCGAAGCTCGTTCGGGACGCTTTCGAACTCGCGAAGGAGAAAGCTCCCGCAATAATCTTTATCGATGAGTTGGACGCCATTGGTACAAAACGTTTTGACTCTGAGAAGAGCGGCGACCGTGAAGTACAACGGACGATGCTGGAATTACTGAACCAATTGGACGGTTTCAGTAGTGACGACAGGATCAAGGCATGTTTGCATCCCGGGATACAGACCATTTTGGCTCACGTTAGTACACTACCTCAGGTCATTGCTGCAACAAATCGGATCGATATCCTTGACCCCGCCCTTCTCCGATCCGGCCGTTTGGATAGGAAGATCGAATTCCCACTTCCAAACGAGACCTCACGTGCTCGAATTCTTCAGATCCACTCCCGGAAGATGACTGTGAGCAAGGATGTGAACTTTGAGGAGCTCGCGAGGAGTACGGACGAGTTTAATGGTGCCCAGTTGAAGGCTGTTTGTGTTGAGGCGGGTATGATTGCTTTGAGAGAAGGTGCCACGAAGCTGGGACACGAACACTTCCTCAGCGGCATCGCAGAAGGTAAGAAAATGCACTGCTATCATCGTTGGGTATACTGTTAACCTTTTCGCAACAGTCCAAAGCAAGAAAAAGAACGTTCTCATGTACTTTGCCTAGACAGGGTTCGTTGGGTCCCCTACATGTTGGAGGAGACCGTGAGTTGGCGGTCGTCGTTTCTACTTGGCATGTCTGGCCTGGGCAAACTGAGCTCCGAGTGACGATACATTGTTGTACAATACAGAGCGGTGGAGACATGATCCACTTTAGTATGCACCGGCTGCTGTTCCTGCGCCAGTGACGATTGAAACCCCAGACGAGGTCCCAAGCCTGTCAGCTCCAGCACGCAACATGGAGATGGCGACACTGAGGAGTCGTGAGGTCGAAGAAAGGGGGAGTTGGAATTGGTCGTACTCAAATGACCTGATGCCCCCCGAGGCCTTGACCTTTACAGCACCCTTCTTAAAGGCCACGGCTTGGTACATCAACTCAACGTCCTCGACAGTGGCGCCTCCACCGTTGAACCCTGTACTTGTTTTGACGTAGGCAGCGCCTGCAAGAGCAGCAATCACTGAGGCAGAGATTTTTTGTTCTTTTGTTAAAAGTGAAGTTTCAACGATGGCCTTGACCGGAATATCCATGGCGGCGGAAACAACGGAGGAGACATCGTTGTACAACCCCTCAAGGTCGCTGGATTTAAGCAGACCGACGTTGATGACCATGTCGATCTCCTTTGCACCTGCTTTTATGGCTTCGGTTGTTTCGAACACTTTGGTAGAAGTAGTGCATGCACCGAGTGGAAAGCCTACCACGGCACATGGGATCGAGGAGGACCCTGACAAGAGGGATGTGACTAGCGGGATGTGATATGAGTTCACACAGCAACTCTAGATGGATATGAATGATTGACTCGGGAGGTCACGGAGCGCATTTACCTTGAAGCCGTGCTTTTTTGCTTCTTCACAGAGTACGGTGATCTGTGCAGGCGTAGCGTCTGGCTTGAGCAGGGTGTGGTCGATGTGCTCTACGACCAGCTTCTGATCAAGAGGAACAGAGACAACATCTGTCGGGAGCGGGTGAGCCGTGATGTACTCTGACGCCTTCTCGATGGCGAGCTCGATGGTTTTCGAATCCATGGTTCTCTAGCGATTAGATTAGCGGAGAGTGATCGACAGGGACAAGAGAAGACGAGGTACTCGTGGGAAAGTTGGCGGGCAGTACGCAGTCTGGTGCAGCGATGGAGGCTCTCTTCTTCAACGTCAGTCGACCTGGAATTCGTCTGAAATCCTTCTCTGATAATCTCCTTTCGTCTCTTGCCAGGTTTCCACCGGTTTTCTCGAAGGTATTGTCAGAGGCTACAAGGCGGGCCTCCTCACCCAAGGTCACTACTCTAACCTCACGCAATGCGAGACACTGGAAGGTCTGGGTGCCGACTCCCAGAAATCGATGTTCGGTTCTCACTTATCACCTACAGACTTTAGGACCCAGCTGTCAACGACCGATTACGGCAACTTTCTCGCCAACGAACCCTCCCCCGTTTCCACCTCGACAATTGCTGAAAAGGCGACCCAGGTCCTCGTCGATCAGTTCAACTTCCTGAGGACCAATGCCGTCGAACCGCTCAGCAAGTTCTTTGACTACATCACGTACGCTCTCGCCAATCCCCTAGTTGTCAATCTGTGCTGATGTTGGCCTGTATGCTCCAGGTATGCGTACATGATCGACAATGTGGTGCTGCTCATTACCGGAACACTACACGAACGCGATACCCACGAACTTTTGGAACGATGCCACCCCCTTGGAGTCTTTGATACTCTCCCTGCGTTGTGCGTGGCCACCAATGTCGAGGAATTGTACCACACAGCACTCGTGGAGACACCACTGGGTGGGTTTCCACACAATCCATCCGAGTTCCAGGTCTTACCCAGGTCAATGTAGCTCCATATTTCCGAGAGTGCCTCTCTGCTGCGGATCTCGATGCTCTCAATATTGAAATCATCAGGAACACGCTCTATAAGGCATACTTGGAAGATTTTCACAACTTCTGTACCTCCCTTGGCTCTCCCACGTCAGACATCATGCACCAGACTCTCTCCTTCGAGGCTGATCGCCGGGCAATAAACATCACCATCAACTCTTTCGGAACGGACCTCTCGAAGGAGCGTCGCGCCAAGTTGTTCCCGATGATTGGACGGTTGTTCCCTGAAGGGAACAACAACCTTGCCCGAGCTGACGATGTGGACCAAGTCCGGGCCGCGGTGGACTACATTCAAGAGTACCGTTCGTTCTTCGAGACCTCCACCCAGTCTTCAACCCAAGCCAGCAACGATCCCGACGACTACGGATCAGCTTCCCACCTCGAGGACAGGTTCTTTGCGCAAGAGGTTCACCTAAACAAGCTCGCGTTCCTCCAGCAGTTCTCGTACGCTGTCTTCTACAGCTATATCAAGTTGAAGGAGCAGGAGATCAGGAGTCTTACGTGGATTGCCGAGTGTATTGCTCAGAATAACAGGGAGAGGATTGGAGAGTATATTGGCACTTTCTAGGTCTTCATAATGGACCTGCCACCTATGTAGTTTGATATACTCTGGCTCCGTTGAATCGTTAGACGGTCGTGCTTTCACAGTGATCTCGATCGCTTCTTGCCGGTGTTCCACTCACCCTCTCCCATGGTTTCTGATCTTCGGCGGTATGTCAGCGACAACTGTCTCCAGGCAAGTCTTACTTCGACCGTACCGCACCAGAGTCGCGGTTAACCCAAATCTGCATCCAGCTTCTTGGCTTGTCCGACAAGAGCACCGTCGACTTTGTCATAGCGTCAGGTCGGTGTCCCCCCATTCCTCCAGTGCGCGCCATTTTCAACCTCTTTCTTCCACAGCAAGTTCTTCCAAGTCACCAGACGCTCTTTTCACCTCCCTCACAGCTGCAGGTCTCCCAAACACTCCCGCTGCGCACACCTTCATCCAACAACTTTACCAACGCGCTCCCCAAAAATCAAAACACAAACAGTCCGCCGAATCTTCACGAAAAGCCGTCGAAGTCGAATCCAAAGCCCTCCAATCAAAACGCTATCAACTCCTACTCGATGACAAGGCCGACAACAGCATAACCGAACTCTCTTCGGCGTCCGCATCCAGAGACAGACCCTCCAAGGGGAAACGGGATCGGCACATGCGCAAGAAAGAGTCTGACGACAACTGGGCAAGCGATGAAGACGAGGACGACACTTCCCGGAAACGACTCCGCGCCGAGGATCACGAACGGACGTACCGGTCTGACGAGGAGATGCCGACGATCGAAGACGAGGAGGAGAGGGCCCGAAGAGACCGGGAAGAGGACATCCGAGAACGAGACGCCTTTGCGGAACGTATGCGCGAACGTGATCGCGACAAAACCAAGCGTCTCGTTGAAGATCGTTCGTCCAAGGTCAGCGCAGGTGCGGCTGTGGAGGCCGCCGAACGACGACGTCTTGCGGATGATTCAGAAGCTCGTGTTCTCGCCATGCCTTCTCTCCGGGAGCATTCACGTCAACAGTATCTCACAAAACGAGAGATCCAACAGATTGAACTTCTACGGAGAGAAATCACCGACGAGGAGGCTCTCTTCCGGGGCATGAAGGTCACCAGGAGGGAGCAGGAAGCTTTGGACCGGAAGAAACAACTGTTGGAACTCGTTGAGGCTCGTCTGAAGATAGACGACAAGCTAGAGGGCTACCAACTTCCCGAGGATTACTTCACCGAACAAGGCAAGATTGACAAGAAGAAGAAGGAAAGCGTCTTGTACCAACGTTACGAGGAAGCAAAGCCCAAGGATGATCAGTTTGTCACGGACGTCGACCAGTGGGAACAGAGTCAGACGGTGCACTCCACTTTCCGTACCGGTGCCATGGACAAACAAGAGATCGTCGAAGACTACGAGTATGTCTTCGACGAAAGCCAGACGATCCAGTTTGTCATGGAGAACACCATGAGCGGCGAACAATTAAGTGCAAGGGATAAGCTCATTATGCAGCAAGTCGAAGAAGCACAGAAACGAGGTATTTCATTCGCTCTTCCCTGTATTTCGATTTATTCACCTCGTTCCACAGCTAAAACGATCGAGGAGACAAGGAAGTCGCTCCCAATTTATCAGTTCAGGGATGATATTTTGGCCGCGGTCAAGGAACACCAAGTCCTCATCATCGTCGCGGAAACTGGCTCGGGAAAGACCACCCAATTACCCCAGTATCTGCACGAGGCGGGTTACACTGAAAACGGTATGAAGATTGGATGCACACAACCCCGCCGCGTCGCTGCCATGTCCGTCGCTGCTCGGGTTGCCGAAGAAATGGGTACAAAAGTTGGTTATGAAGTTGGTTATTCAATCCGTTTTGAAGACTGTACCAGCGACAAGACTGTACTCAAGTACATGACGGATGGTATGCTTTTGCGAGAGTTTCTAACGGAGCCGGATCTTGCTGGGTACTCCGCGTTGATTATCGATGAGGCTCACGAGAGGACACTGAGTACGGATATTCTCTTCGCTCTTGTCAAGGTGCGTACATTTACTGGCGGTACTTGCCCAGATATATGCTCATATCGCCAAGGACATTGTACGGTTTAGACCAGATTTGAGATTGCTGATCTCGAGTGCGACCATGGATGCCGAAAAGTTCAGCGAATACTTCGATGATGCCCCAGTGTATTACGGTGGGTACCAGTTCTATGAGGCCGTATAAATTGAATCCTCATCCATCACAGTTCCTGGCCGTCGGTATCCGGTCGACATCCACTACACGCCTCAGCCAGAAGCCAACTACCTGCATGCCGCCATCACGACAGTATTCCAGATACACACAACACAACCCAAGGGTGACGTTTTAGTTTTCTTCACTGTAAGTATGCACCCACCACCCTATTCCTTTCATATTCAGCACTGCTTTCCAGGGTCAAGAAGAGATCGAAGCCGCTCATGAAAACCTACAAGAAACAGCCCGCGCGCTAGGCAACAAGATTGCGGAACTGATCATTTGTCCGATCTACGCAAACCTTCCCAGTGATATGCAAGCCAAAATTTTCGAGCCGACGCCAGAAGGCGCGCGGAAGGTCGTGTTGGCCACGAACATTGCGGAAACCTCGATCACAATCGATGGAGTTGTCTTTGTGATTGACCCCGGCTTCGTCAAGCAGAACTCTTACAACCCAAGGACGGGAATGTCTTCCTTGGTTGTCGTTCCGGTGTGTATTCTAGACCCCTTGGACAAAAAACCGTGTCTGATATCGACGTAGTGCTCAAGAGCTTCTGCGAATCAAAGGGCCGGTCGAGCTGGCCGAGTCGGCCCAGGGAAAGCGTTTAGACTTTACACCAAGTGGGCCTTCGCCAATGAGCTAGAAGAGAACACTGTTCCGGAAATCCAGAGAACGAATCTTGGGATGGTCGTCCTGGTTCTCAAGTCACTCGGAATCAACGACTTAATAGGTTTCGAGTTTATGGATCCACCTCCCGGCGAAACCCTGATGCGTGCTCTGGAGCTTCTATACGCTCTTGGCGCCCTGACGCACACCGGAGAGTTGACAAAGCTGGGAAGGAGAATGGCGGAGTTCCCCGTGGATCCTATGCTGTCGAAAGTTATTATCGCGAGTGAAAAGTACCAATGTACCGACGAGGTAAGGTTCATTACCTATTTTAGTGAGTTTGAGCTCACCACTCACTTCTGGTCGGTTAGGTTCTCACAATCATCTCGATGTTATCTGAATCGTCTTCCCTGTTCTATCGCCCGAAGGACAAAAAGCTTCACGCGGACCAAGCCCGGCAAAACTTCGTCCGAAGTGGTGGAGATCATTTCACTCTCCTAAATGTCTGGGAGCGGTGGGCCGAGACAAATTATTCCCAACAGTTTTGTTATGAACAGTTCTTGCAATTCAAGAGTTTAAGCAGGGCACGGGACATTCGTGATCAGCTAGCTGGGCTATGCGAACGAGTTGAGATCGTGGTTGAAAGCAATCCGAACGCGACGGACATCACTCCCATACAAAAGGCGATTACTTCTGGGTATTTCTACAATACCGTACGTTCGTTTTTCTCCCTTCCAGCATCTCATACTTACCTGCCATGTTTGCCTAGGCCTCGCTTCAGAAGAGCGGTGATTCGTACCGAACGCTGAAGACAAACCAGACAGTGTATATCCACCCTTCGTCCTCGCTATTCAATCACCAGCCTCCCGCAAAGACTGTGCTCTATTATGAGTTGGTCATGACCTCCAAGTCCTACATGAGGCAGATCATGGAGATTAAACCCGCTTGGTTGCTTGAAGGTCTGTTCATAATTTTCGCCGGTGATCATGACAGACCCGTGTACTGACTCCAAATCCAAACAACAGTCGCTCCACATTACTACAAGCCCACGGACCTTGAACAACTAGCAAAAGGCGAAAGGAAAATGCCCAAGGCGATCGGAAGCTCTGGCTACCAGGGGTCGTGACGCTGCTTCCCAGATGCTCAGGAACACCTGTTCTATGTGATTATACGCTATGGGCTGTCCCAATTTCTTTTTGGCGTTCCACCTTCGGGTTTGCTTTGTTTATAGATATTTCAACATGATATTAATCAACTGGAGTGCGGGATGGGTAGCCCGGCTTGCTTTGCCCACTGTATGATTTGTTGCGCCTACCACAACGGAGGTGCTTACTATAACCGACCAATTCCGGGAGATGGAATGCAGAACTCTCACCTGTCTCAGCATCGGTGCATCGATCATTTCCTCCCGCCCGTTCACTGAGAGACCAACCGCACCTTTGTGGCTACTATGAGCTGCTTCCATAGCCTGAAGGATCTTCGCAGCCCTTGCGATTTCTGGGTGAGTGTGGTGAGCGTGGCACAACGACTGAAGTCATCAGGATATGATTACCAGCTGGTGATGGGACGAATGTGGTATTAATGGTATCCACTTGAGTTGGATGTATCGCTTGCTATATCCCGGAACATAGTCAGTGATACCGATACGATGCGAACCGCGGAGGGTGCACCTTTCCATCGAACCCAAGTCTGCGCCCGTCATTGCACTCATCTGCCAGTATATCCGGGTTCTTGTAATCAACACAGACCTAGACCAACCGGGCCTGGTTCAACGCGTACCCTGAGGGTCGGATAGCGACCTACCATATCTATCGCGTTGAGACCGAAGGCCCTCGCTGCTGCTACGATCTTGGAACGCGTATAGTGCAATTCCTGGCGAGATGGTGTCCGAATAATCCGTGTGTCCGCGCAATCTATAATGAAGGGTTTGACCGAACCACCTAGTGAGAGTGGTGTAATCCTACGTACAATCCTCGGCGGCAAACTGAAGTAAGTGAGTCTTCGTAAATGACGGTAGACAGCCATTTAGGACGTACAAGTAGCGCGCTCAGGTGGCAGTTTTTCGAGCTCCATTGGGCTATTTCACCGATCCTCCAGAGAGCCTGAGCACTTTCTATGCTGGCAACGATGGAAAGGGGTTGCGGACGCTGGTGAAGAAGTTCAGGGTTAGACTGGATAACACGAGATATTTCCTGCTCCAAATGGTCCAGATGATCTTCATGGTCAACCTTCGGCATGACGAGGGACCGTACAGCTGGTATATTTGCCTAGGGACTCATTCCGTCAGTTTAGTTGTTTGTGGAGGCGCTGTCGGGCGGGGCCCTCAGGAATACCCACAATACACCGGATGTCATTAACGAAATGTTCAGTATTGACAGAGTTCAACCTCACAGCGACACTGTCTGGCACAGGCAGATTCTCTGTTGTCTGGTAATTCACACCGTCAGCTCTCGCGCCGGGGCACTTATAATTGACATGGACTGAC
>Ga0307517_10014566_pt1 | contig 10550 bp, 9 predicted proteins | sample 23_EM_MG_FD_194515 | JGI IMG/M metagenome (GOLD analysis project Ga0307517, IMG submission 194515) | Populus trichocarpa ectomycorrhiza microbial communities from riparian zone in the Pacific Northwest, United States - 23_EM | ecosystem: Host-associated > Plants > Roots > Unclassified | place...
CTCTTTTTTTTTTCTTTTTTTTTTTTGATAAGTTTGTGTCTCATTTCTTTAATTTAAAGACTGAAATTTTAAATCAAAACTTAATTTTAATTTGTTTTGGATTGACTATGAATTTTGTGAGTTTTACATTTTGGTTCTTTTACTTTAGTTTTTCTCTTTCTAATTCAATTAAAAACTTTATCTGGATCATTCATAAAAGATAATGAAAAAAAAAAGTGGAGAACAAAAACAAAACTGTTTTTTTTAGTTGTGGAGGTAATTCTTTCATTCTTTGTGCAGTTGTATGTCAGTTAATGTGGTAAAGATCAGATCTGAGAAGAGAGTGTCTGTCGGTATTTCACGAGGGACCCGAGTTCACATGGGACCCACATTCTTGAAACCGGTAAAAAAAACTCCCTCTCACAGTCTCACACCACCAGCCAAGCATCTGTCTGTCCCTCCCTCAAAAATCTTGCCATGTGATTTTAGCTCCCATCCAAGTCTTGCTTGTATTCTAGTAGTGTTTTATATGCAAGAATCCAAACATGAAGCTATGTAACGACAAGTCCAACTGTAAAATCAGCCACCCTTAGTTTTAACACCCTTTTTTGACACATTCCTCCCTCGCTCTCCCTCTATCTCTCTCTCTCGATAAGATTGTTTCTAATAATGGATTCAAGAACTTTTCTTGATCATGCTCTCTTTCAACTCACACCCACTAGAACCAGGTACGTTAGTATTCAACACCCAAATGCATAAACACTGCAACTAATGCTCCTCAAATGTTTTTCTTTCTGTGTTTGTTAATGGGGGTTTCTTTTTTTTTCTTGTTGCATGAAGGTGTGATCTGGTGATTTATGCTGGTGGTGTGAATGAGAGATTGGCATCTGGGCTTTTAGAACCTTTCCTTCAACACTTAAAAACTGCTAAAGATCAGATATCAAAAGGAGGGTATTCCATTTCTCTTCGTCCTCTGTCTCCTAATGCCTTCTGGTTCACTAAAGCCACTCTCCAAAGGTAATTACTTGCACATCAGAATGTTGTTATTTCTTGTTTATTACTACTGCATAATCTGATTTTGTGGCAAATATTTTGTTGCATTGAGGTATGGTCCTAGTAATTGATAAAGTGTTAGTCGCGGAAAAAATTTACTGGCATAAAAAGTATGTGGCAAACATCTTCCCCTGTAAATCTTGCTCAATTTGACGAGATTTGGCTGGCAACTTATAGTAGAGTTTGTGAGGGATCTTTTTTTTTATCCTGGTTTTTCTAGTCGTAGAAAAGCTTGATCTTTTAGTTGGTCGGTGGCTAGTAGATTCGAGGTTTGAGATTAGTGTTTGAGTCAAATGTTGTGGTTTATTTCTCATTATTAATCAAGATCACTGTTTTGGAATTTGGAGTGGCTATCATGATTGGATAGGTTGAAAGTTGATAAGTTAGTACAGATCAAAGTTGACATGAAGTATTTCAATCTTGAACTGGATTTTGAAGGCTTACGTGATCCAAACACCTGTGAATTTGGTCATCTTTTTATTTGCCTGAAAAAGGCTATTAGCCATAGTTCACTGTCCCTGAGTTTGGGATCTAAATTATGACAAATTGGTGGCTTTAAAACTGTAATCTCTTAACGATGACCTTATAGCTGGTTACTGTTTGTGCATTTGTCACTTTATGATTTGTTTCTGCCATTGCAGATTTGTGAGGTTTGTCAGCTCACCAGAAGTTCTTGAGAGATTTGTGACAATAGAGACAGAAATAGAGCAGATTGAGAGTTCAGTTCAATCAAATGAGCTATTAAATGGAGATGCAGAAGGTATGCCTGGCGCTATATTTTTTGTTCAATGTAATAGTATGGATTACTTACCTTGCTCATGGTTGAAGCTCAATCTTAGGACTTTTGGTTACATCTCATTTAGCTGTTGATATAAATCTGAATTTGCTTTTTGTTGGTGGTTCATTTGGAAAGTAGGGTTGCACATAACTTGTAATTGTCATGACAAATTCTCTGTGATCATAAGACATCACATTTACTGGACTAACCTGGATTTGAGAAAAATCTTTCAGGTGCTGCTGGGAATTACCAAAAGTCAACTGTCTCATCTAAGGTATGCCACTTAGTTGAAACTCCATGTATAAGACCTTGTTTGTTTGTTTTTTTCCCAAATCCTCAAATCATAATTCTACCTGTATTTGATGCCTTGGTTTTTTAGTCCAAAGGAAATCAAAATGGAAGCAGTGATGGTGTACAAGAAGAAAATTCCAAGTAATATTTAATTTTACATAGCACCATATCTGATGATATAATATACTTGATTGAGATGCCATCAAATTATTATGCATTGACTATTCAACCGGTCTTGAACAGGGTTCGTCTTCAACGTGCTTTGGAAACTAGGAAAGCTGTTCTTCACAAAGAGCAAGCAATGGCATATGCCCGTGCCTTGGTCACTGGATTTGAACCAGACTTTATAAATGATCTTATCTGCTTTGCTGATGCTTTTGGAGCTTCACGTTTAAGGTACACAACTTATACAAGACAAAATCAATGGCCATTCAGCATCTTTGTTGTCCGTAATGACCTTTTTCTTTCTTTATGGTGTCATCGGGCAACACATAATGGAATGCCCGCACACCCATTTGGAACCCCTTCCCACCTATCCTCAGGTTCAGTTGGCTCTCGAGACAAAATGCTAAGTGGTGGCGCAACTAGTTTAACTGGTCATTGACAAATGACATTGTAAATGAATACATTTAATCATCTTTATTTATGGTCACTTTGTATTTCAAGAAAACAATCTAGTTTTATGATTTTTCTCTTATCTTCAAGATTCTGGATGTTATTTTTTTGGCCTGAACAACTTGTGGTTGAATTACCAAAAGTCAACCTCATTATATTCAAAACCTGCTCCCTGCTTTAAATTTTAGTCAAGGTTTAAAACCTATATCTGATTTCACTTAGGGAAGCATGCATAAATTTCATGGAACTATGCAAGAAGAAGAATCAAGATCGGCTTTGGATGGATGAAATAGCAGCAATGCAGGCATCGCAGCTGGAATTGCCTTATCTGGGAACTTCTGGTATTGTACTTTCCGTTGAGGAAAATTACCCTGGTCAAATTGGTGGTCTCTCTGGTGGGAAGCAGAATAGTTCAATGGATGCATCAGACTCGGCTACAAGTCCTGGAAGTTTAGAACAAAACCCAGGTATGGTTTAGTCATTCATGACATGAACCTATGGTGGTTTATATTAATCTCTCTCTGCAAGAGCATTTAGGTGTAACTGCCATCAAATGTGCCTTGCCATTATTGTTGCCACAATCACATGCAATTTAGGAAGTAAATGGTGATCATTATTCCTGAATTATCTGTGCCCCTTTTATAGCTGATGAAAATAAGTAGAGAACTAGCAATAGTTTAAGGTCTATTGTACTATTGGCCAATCTTTGAAGTAGCTGAATGTCTTTACAGATAGTGGTTTTCCACCATCAGCTCAGATGCAATCAACTGATGGGAAAGCTCATATGCCAATGCCATGGCCAAACCATCATCCTCAGTTCATGCACAATTTTCAAGGTCCTGGATTTCAACAAATGCCCCCGTATCAAGGCTACCTTTTTCCTGGTATGCGGGTTGGGTCTCCATATTTTCCAGGGAACATGCAATGGCCTCCAAATGTTGATGATTCTAGCCTTGGTCGAGATTGGGAAACTGATGATCGTGAAAATCGTAAATCATCCTCCAGGAGCAAGAAGAAGTCTTCTCATCGAAAAGAACGGCAAGCTTCTAGTCAAGATCAATCCACTGAGCCCAGTGATTCCAGCTCAGAGACTGAATCAGATGAACATCTGCAAAGTGACAAAAAGAGGTCTTTGGTGGATAAGATGCACAGGAAAAGGCATGGGAAGAAGTCCTCAAGAAAGGTTGTCATTCGCAACATCAATTACATTACTTCAATGAAGGATGGAGAAAAGGGCAGCATATCTGACTGCACATCTGATGAGGATGAATTTATTGATGGAGAATCTCTCAAGCAGCAAGTACAGGAAGCTGTTGGTTCGTTGGAGAGACGGCATAAATCAACCTCTCGGCAACACAAGAAATCACAGCGCAGCACTATAGATGGTTCAAATGATGCTATTGATCAGGAAGGCAAGAATATAATGGCAAATAATCTTGATGGAGAAAAAGGAAAGGACCATTGGGGTGCCTTTCAGAGCCTTCTCATGCAAGAAAGAGAGCCGAACTCTTTCGGAATTGAACCTGATCCTCCACAGATTCAGAGAGATGACATTACAGCTAAGAGCTATGAGGAGGGAAGGTCATTGGAGTTTAACCTGGGATCTGAGGGAATAAGGAAGCAGCGAGCATTATCAGATGATTCATTCATCGCAACAAAGAGGGAGTCTGGTAATGAAGGTGAATCTCGTATTGAAAACTTTGAAGCTGGTGCAAATGCCCACCCAATGATAAAGAAAAGGGATAGCACATATGAGGAGTTGTTATTTTCTCAAAGAGCTGGAGAATCGGGGAACTATCCTATCATTGCTGATTACTCCACTGAATCTCCAATACCCAAAAGTAAAAAAGAAGGGGATTGGTTTATTAGCAGCCAACTGGACAGGTCAGTAAACATGGATGATCACAGAGACCATAAAGCATTCAGTTGTGATTATGATTCATCATTAACTGGTGAGCATTTCCAAACTGAGAAAAATAAGAAAGATGTATTAGTGGATGACTCATTCATGATCCAAGCTCGACCTTTAGTAGATGATCAGTCTGATTCACTATTACGAACAGACATAAGCATTGCTCCAGATGTAGTTGAAGCTACTCAATATGAGAATGGTAGAACAGAGATTTCGCTTGATAAATCTAAGGTATTTGATGTCCATGAACCAGATGACCTTTACATGGTGCTTGGGCGGGATTCAGTTGCTGAGCATGCTCTATCATCTTGGACTCCAGAAATGGATTATGAAACAAATGCTGTTCAGGATAAGCTTCCTTCTAACAGTATGGACACCAATGGCAAAAAAAGTGGAAATCCTGGTAAAAAAGTTGCTGGTAAAGAAGCCAGGTCAAAAGTTCCTAATGGATCTCTTGGTAGGAGCAAATCTGACATCATGTCAAGGACGAAGAAACCAACTTCAGCAAGCAGAACCACACTTCTGAAGAGCAAATCTGAGAAGGTATTGAACAAGGATTTAAGCTAGCATTAAAGCATTTCTCTTTTGTTTCATTCCCTTAATGGAAACTGGAGCAAGAGAAACCATACAAGAGTTTCATTGTATCTGAAATTGTTAGATGCTGTCGGTTAAACAAAATTTCCTTACTTGATTGTTCACTTTACCATTACTTAACCTCCCTTTTTTGGTTGACACTTAATATTACCACTTGAAAACAGGAAGAAGAAAACAGGAAGAGAATGGAGGAATTATCAATTGAACGTCAGAAGAGAATTGCAGAAAGGAGTTCTGGTGGCAGTGGTCCAGCGACATCTAAGAGAATCCCTGCAGGGAAAGTACCTACTGCTATTTCTATAAAGAATGAGAAGCCTAAAACCCAATCTCCAAGCCAAGATACGAAGAAACCAGTCTTTAGGAGTTCCACTATTGATCGCCTTGCTACTGCTCGGGCAACCCCAAAGTTGTCATCAACTGAATCAAAAGCTGCCCAACCCAAAAAGGCAACCTTGAAGGCAAATGTTTTATCACAAAAGGCTGCTGGTGCTGGAAATACTAGTCCAAACACGGTCAAATCTGACATCAACCGAAAGAAGGATGGAACAATAGCCACAGCAGAGAAGCCTGTGGATTTAATACCGACACAAGCATCTCAATCTGCAGAAGGAATTAATGATTTCAGAGATATCAAGGAGTTGCAGAGTGTTTCTTCCGCAAAAAATAAGGCAGGAAATATGATTTCAGGAGATAGCTTAGATGATAAAGGCTGCAATGGTGATTCTCTCCACAAAGACTCATCTGCAGGTGACGAGGGATTCTCTAAAGTAGCTCCAGTTGTTTGTGAATACATAGAAACACCTGGTGATCATGGTGAGTACACATCTGAAACAACAATACATCATGTGCCAGAGTCACCAAATAAGGCTCTGAACCTATGCGCTGTCAATATCAGAGAAAATGGTGGATTCAGTGAAATTTTGGAGTTACCTGAGAAATCTGAAATAGAAATATCGACCCCACCACCTGATGAAATAAACCCAGAACCAATCCACTCCAGGAAGAAATGGAACAGTGATGAGAACTCTCCTAAAGCTGCAAAAGGTTTTAGAAAGCTTCTTTTGTTTGGAAGGAAAGGCCGAGCCACTGCTGCAAACTGATCCCACAGGACAAGTGGTTGGACTTGTGAACAAGTGTTGGATGATGCAGCATAACTGTTGACTTAAACCACGTACCCTCCCCAGCCAACAGCTACCCACCTCCCAAAAACAACAGAAGCGAGACCAGGAATTAGCTCTCATACATAATAAGGCCTTTGGTGTTGCTGCCATACGAGTATATTTTGTAATTTATCAGGTTTGAGAATTGCTAGGTTGAGGGTGTAAAGAGTTATTCTTTTATTTGGTGTGTGTTTTGGGTCTGTATATCGGAAATAGTTTTTCAAACTCTTGTAATATTCATTCAAATTTCTGCTTGTATGTAAAACCCAGAACTCCTTGGTGCTGCTTGGGTATTTGTTGCAAAGCCTTCATTTTTATTTTTTTTCTCGAGGACTAGTTACTTTCCATGAGGCATTGTTCTTTACCTTGGTAGTTATTAATCTTGAACAACTAGTCTTTGAAGATTTGTAAGCACAGATTACTTAAGCAAGTTTGTTTGTTGATGGCCACTCAAAGCATGAATGCCATACTTTGCTTTACAGGGGACCGGCGGTTGATTTAGCCGTCGAGACATTATGAAATTTGTTGAGACTTGAGAGCATTGCCACCCCAAGTCCCTATCTATTTGTAAGAACAAAAAAATAACAAAAATAATAATAATAACAATTTGGGGTAGGCTTTACTTTACGGAAGCATCAGATTCAGATCTCTTTTAATTTCTCGTCAATTCATTCCTTCACCGACAATCAGTCGCATCAAGCTGGGTATTTTTTAAGATATATTTTTAATAATAGTATATTAAAATAATTTAAAATTAAAAAATTAAAATTTTAAAAAACACGATTATAACGCGCTCCCGAAAATCGCTTAAGCTGCCAAATACTTTATTACAATGTACCAAAAACAGAAATTCTTTATCAACATGCAATTCCCAAAACACCATCTAACTTTACGATTGGCAGGTGACATACCCATTTTCAATGAACTGAATTGGGTATACTGTCTATTTCTTTATAGGTTTTTTATTTTTTTATTTTTTTATTTTTTTTGTAATGGCTCTAGTTTCCCTGTTCCTTCTATGCTTGCACAGGTGGTCTTTTTGCATATTTAGAGAAAGAGGGACAGAGGGAGGCAGGGAAGAAGCTAGAGAGAAATAAAGAGAAAGCAGCAAGATCTGTGAAGAGGGTAGTAAAGTTGCTTTGCAATGGCTTCGAAACTACTGTTGATTACTGTCTTTATCTTCGATCTCATAGCATTTGGCTTGGCTGTTGCAGCTGAGCAGAGAAGAAGCACTGTAAGTATATGTTTATAGTCCCTTCTTTAACTTCCTTGGTTATGTGTACCAAGTTTGGGCAATCTTTTGTTTTTTTCGTGGTTTCTGGTTTTCTTGAAGATATAAATGTGAGGTTTTGGGGTTTTGCTAGAGGGGTCTGTTGGTTTTCAAGAAAAATGAAATAATAAGAGAGAGAAGTACTAAATCTGAAGAATTGTGAAGAAAATGAAGAAATACTGAATCTTGATTGACTATGAACCAACTGACATGAATTTTCAGTTTCTTATCTGAAAATGTTTAATACGTTTAATTGAGCAAGAATAAGTTCTGTTATGTTTGTTACTTAAGCTGTGCATTTTGTTAATGGTATGGCTGTGAGTGACACCATATCCTTTTTTGTTTCTTTTCTCTCGGATTTTCTTGGAAATCATATGGCTAGGGGTATTGGTGGTGTTTTTGGGATTCATACTAGCAGATCTAGATGCAATAATATTTTTGACTTGATGAAGCAAAATCTTCAACGTTGAATTGGTATTGAAAGCATCTTAGCAATCAAATTACCAGATCTATTTATATGAATAGTGTTTTAGACTTTTTAGTAATGCAAACAGCAAATCACTTCCTTTCTCACCACATATATCCATGACACTACTAGAAAGAAACTGAAGCTTGAATGAGATGGGAAGGAAAAAGAAAATTTTCCAGGCAGATTTTGTTTGCAAAATTTATTTATAACCTGAAGCATATTTAGAACCTTTTCTCAAAGTGTCTGGGATAATATTCTGGTATCTATTTCACCCTGTTATTGATCGACACTTACCGGCTACCAATTTCACAAGGAGAGAGAAGGATCTAGATTGATTCTTACATTTCACCCAGTACACATAACTTCCCTGGCCATCACATAGTTTAGGTGCTAATACCTGTACTTGTCTAAGTTGAGGAGAGGTGGGTTTTCCTTTTCTGGGGCCCTTGATGATGTAAATCTAGTTCCAAAAAGCAAGTTTCTTCACTTTCTTTACCTTTGCCAACCTTTTGCCAGCAGTTAGATTAAACAATGAGTCATTATAGACAACCTGGAGATTGAACATTAAAAAATTATATCTTGAAAGTCAATATGTAGCTCTTGAATAGATTTTAATACTGCTTGGTGGTGCGATCTATATGAGAACTACTCAAAATGCTCCCCAAGATTGTAACATGTCTGGTAGACCTCTTATTGTAGCAATCACCTATTGGCAGCTGAGTGGTTGATTTGTAGTGACGCAACAAATTTACAATACCTTGTTTTGCAGGCCACTGTCCGACCAGATTCTGAAAAAGATTACAGTTACTGCATCTATGATTCAGACATTGCATCTGGCTATGGTGTTGGCGCATTTTTGTTCCTATTGGCTAGCCAAGTCCTTATTATGTTTGCCAGTAAATGTTTCTGCTGTGGCAAGCCTTTGAGTCCTGGAGGTTCAAGGGCTTGTGCAGTTATCCTGTTTATAGTCTGCTGGTAGGTGATGCTAATCCAAAGCTGAACTATGAAAAGTATCCATTATTGAACATAGATGCTGCTAACCTTTATCCATAACCATGTTTTTGTGAGCAAGCTAAAATTAGCAGGTCTATTTCTTTCAATGTATCTTATAGAACCCATGTTATCTTTTTCTGAACTTTTCCAATTGTCCTCTCCAGGGTGTTTTTCTTCATTGCTGAAATATGCTTGTTTGCGGGTTCAATAAGGAATGCCTACCACACCAAGTACAAGAATTTTTTCGGTGAAAACCTGGATTGCCCATCATTGAGGAAAGGAGTTTTTGCAGCAGGAGCTGCTTTTACTTTGTTCACTGCCATAGTTTCCGAGTTCTACTATGTTTGCTATTCCAGGGCCAGTGACAGCTTCCATCCATACAGTGGAGACGTTGGTGTGGGTATGGGAACCTACAAGTGAGCTGGGTAAATCTGATGTAACCATAGATCTCTACATCAATTTGCCTCCGCCATGGCCTCATTTTTAGACTGCATTAAGGGTTCAATTCAGTTTGTGATAGTTTGTATCTTAGATCATATTCATGATTTTTTTCCTTCTTTCAACATGATGTGAATTTTTTTGTTTTTCCCATACCTATCAATAATAGAAGACTCCAGTTTGTGTATCTACGTAGCGCATAAAGAATTGGTGATGTAACCTTGTTGAACAAGAAACAATTTACATGATCTTCACTGGTGTTGCCGGACCCTTTTTCTTCTTCTGGTCCCTGCATGGAGGAATTGCAGGTTCATCTCAAATTACTACAGAAATCCTGTTTTCAGTCGATCCCAGGAATGAACGTCAAAGCTTTACAATCTAACATCACATAGCATCTTATCTAGGCCTCTTCAATAAAGAATCCCCGCATTTTTCTGGTCTAAGCATCTTCAAAGCGTGAAACAAACAACGCGAAAAGTCTTTGTTATGGGATGGTTTGTTCAATTTTAAAACCAGATCAAGAAAGGACGGCCCCCATGCAGGAAAATTTCTCATCCATGAAGATTCACGTTTGTATTAGTAGATTCAACTCAACATCTGACGGGAGGGTATGAAGAGTTATTAGAAGAAACTTGAAGCCTTGCAAGTGAAAATCTCTTTTTACTGAAGTAGTGAAGGATCCCCTTGCAGAAAATAGAAGTTCAATATGAAACAATTCAATTTCGTTTGTCGACGAATTTTTGGTTCATCCTCACAAATCCAATCATTTTTTTATCACGGCTTTATATTCTCTAATGATAATAATTTATTAGGGTTTTAATTTGGAGAAAAAATTGGGAATTGAGAGGTTGGTGTTTGTACATGTTTTCATTTGACTCCACAATAAAAACAACAAATCCCTATATTTAAAATCTCTTTTTGTTAAACTTTAATTTCAATAATTAAACACATGAATTAATTCTTTAAATAGTAAAATATATCAATTTTATAAACCTATA
>Ga0307517_10014567_pt1 | contig 10550 bp, 5 predicted proteins | sample 23_EM_MG_FD_194515 | JGI IMG/M metagenome (GOLD analysis project Ga0307517, IMG submission 194515) | Populus trichocarpa ectomycorrhiza microbial communities from riparian zone in the Pacific Northwest, United States - 23_EM | ecosystem: Host-associated > Plants > Roots > Unclassified | place...
ATGGTTGCTGATACCAATACGACCCATTGATATCATTAATTATTTCCGACCTGAAATAATTAATCAATTTATCTTTCTCCTTTAACTGAGAGTAACCATACCGATGTTAGTAATCTTTATTAACATCATTAGTTATCCAATTACCCAGTATCAACCAGTCAATTTAAGGAATGTCAGTACCAATAAAACCACATTGATATCATTAGTTACCCTAATTTTTGGGATAACTAATTAATGTCATCACAACATTCTACTCATACCGTTCATATAGACATAGACTACCAAATTTAAATCATATATATAGATCACCAAGTTCAAATCACTTATATACCTAGCAAATTTAAAATGGTAGGAAATAAAAATTCTTAGGTGTTGGGCACCTACCTGCAGTAAAAGCTTAACTGGTAGTCCCCGGCTGCTGTTTGGGTTTTATGGCTCCCCCTGCATTAACAGGCATACCATGTCATTACTTACGAATATTTATTCCTTTTAAATCAATAATCTATACAATTATTTTTTAATCTTCTCATTCATTTTTATCCCTATTTTTTTAAAATTTACGTCTTATGTTCCCATTAAATCTTTTTCTTTAAGTTCTTTAACAAAAAAACAAATCAATAATACAATTGGCGTATTTCCTTATTCGAATATTGTTTTGGGTTTCATCCATAACTAACATTATATAGTTCAGTTTAAGACGTGAATTAATCCCTTGAAACACTAAGACACAAGGCTATAAGTCCACTGAATGGAGAAGAACCTAGTTCTACTTCTAAAACCCTCAAAACTACCCGTTATCGAGAAGATAGCCAACTGTCCAATAGGGACTTTCTTGACCCCCTCTAGGTTATTAGCCCATAAATAGGGTTCTAAAACTTCAAATTAAGCAAGGTAAACTCCTTTGGATAGTTAACATCCAAGACTAAAATTTATATGAAGAGACCTAGTCGAAATTCCCTCATTTTCAGACTCGAGTTCCCTTTGGAAGACCAAGAGACGAAACTGTTCAGTTTCGTCGACAATTCCATAAACATTCACACATCATCAAATTTAATTTACCTCATTCAAACCAATTCCTTTCTATGTTATATACACTATAATGATGCTAAAAACACTTTTCTAATAATTTGTTTGTCCAATTTTATTAACTAATCAATCAACACTCTTCTCAACCCTCTCTAACACCTTCATTGTTATTCTTTCATGCATTTCTCATCATTTTAATTCATATAAACGCACATCATCAATTCAAATATTCAAATAAAACACCCTTCTTCTTCCTACATCAATGGTCGACCACGCACTTAGTAAGGAGCTATAAATTTTCTTTCAAAATTATTTGTTATTTCAACTCATTTAAACCCTATTCTCTGTCATAAACATCAATTCAATTCAATTTCTCATTTCCCTCAAAATTCATCATGAACCCTAATCTCAATTTGATGAAAAATTTAATGGAAATTTAACAATTCAATTCAATTTCTCATATTTTGAACATTTTTTTATTTTTGGGCATTTTTCACACTTCTATTTTAAATTTATTTGTTAACCTTTTTTTCCCCTGAATTTCAAAGGTCTGTATTCCTTCCTTTACTGCAAGTATTAAATCCCTAATTTTTATGATTTATTTGCTTAATTTTCTTATACACTTCCTTTAGAAGTTTTATGGAACTCCTGAGTTGTACCAAGTTTACATTTCTTAACCAAAATTACAAGCGATGATTTCGGATCAATTTTCGTGCGTGGTGTGTGTGTGTGTGTGTGTGTGTGTGTTCGTGTCCTATATATCAAAATTCGTACATCATTCATTTTATTTTCTTTATTCAATTTAATACATTTCTTCAATTTTACGCTTAATTTACACCCGGGGTTTACATATATAAACATACATGTCTAGCATGTCATTTTAATTGGATGATTATGAACATATCTAAACCAATTCATTCAAGTCATCAAATGGAACTAGGTGGTTAAAACCTAAATAGATATTGCAAATCTTCATACGTCCTTACGAGCATCATAGTCGTAGCCTTTTTCATAGTTGTTTCTTTATCTTGGATTAAAAAATATATTTTACTGTCTAAATTCTTACATTTTTAAATTACATAACATTTACATAATTGTATAAGAAATATCAAGTTGCATTCAAGGATATATGAGAAATCTTTTTTTCCAAAAAAAAAAAGAAAAATAGAGAAAATATAAGACACACAAACCCTATTTAATATTACAACCATTCAATCATAAAAACATAATTACATTGGTGTTTTAATGTCTATAATCATCCACCATGCATAATAACACATGAAGATGCATAAATTAATACATTACATGCTTCAATTCTAATTATTGAATTTATGTACAATTTTAAAATAATATTTCTAACACTTAGAAATATTAAATCAAATCAATTTGATAATTTCCTAAACTCTATAAATTTTATTTAATACAATTTTCTTCAAAAGCTATTTTTAAAAATTTAATAAGAAAATTAATCATATTAAAATTCTTATTAACATCCTAAAATATTTTAGGATCAATTAAATAAAACTTTCCAGCTAAAAAAATCTCTTTATTTAGAAAAAAAAATATTTTTTTAAAATATTTTAATTAAATCCTAATCCAAATAGGATTACACAAAAATTAGAATCATGAATTAAATACTTTAATTCAATCTCAATCCAATTAGAAAAATTATTTTTATAATTAATTTAATTTGAGTTTCAATTTTAAAATATAAAAATAATACTTTGTACATGGAAAAAATTATAATTTTTACCAAAAAAAAATAGCCTATTATAATAGTTTATTTAGCCACGGCAGAATCATAATTAATTCTACCTTAAAAAAACCGTATTGTAATATAACAAAAGCTCAAAGGCAAATTGTAATTCTACCCCTCGTATTCTTCTTTCTCAGCAGTTTCAGCCAATAGTGGGCTTATTGCCCATTGCCGGCTGCTGGCCTAATAGCAGCAGCAGCAGCAGCAGCAGCAGCAGACCTTGACAGAAGCAGTAATGTTGCCACCTCCTACATCGCCCACCATGCGGGAGACATTAGCCTTGTGCCTGGCTGGACAATAATGTTTGGCTTTGTTATGGCAAGGCAGCAGTCTGTTGCCTTGCTGTCAGCAACGTGTTGGTGCTGTTGGTGGTGGCTTTCTCTGCGCCAAACGCTAATTTTTTATTTTAATTTATGAGGATTTTAGCTAAATTTGACCAAAATAGTAACCACGACTTTAAAAAAAATATATAAAATCATGAGAGAGAAATTATTTTAGAAAAAATTATAAAATTAATACCAATAATTATTAAAACATGAAATTAATGATTTTAATTGTGTAATGATGATTTTGATATCACTATTTAGTTTTTCAAAACACATATATGCAATGAAAAATATAAATTTTAAATTTTTTTCAGGAGTTCAAAGATCTCATTAGATAATTTAGAGTTGTTTAGAGTTTATATAAAGATTGTTTTTGCCTTTGAATAATTACTTCAAGACTAAGTTGTTGCAAACCATAAGCCGTCTAAATTTCTGGCCTCTAACTATAGTCCACACAAACCATTAGTGAAAAATTTCTTATGTTCTTTTAAAAGAAAGGGATTGTTATATAAAAAAAAAATATTATATTTTTAAATAAAAAACATTTTAAATCACAATCATTACAACAATTTCAATAAAGTAATCCATGTCCTTGCAGTTCTGTTGCCGTTTCGTGGGAAGCTGCTGAATGCATTTCAATTCTACCTTTTGACCATTGCATTGCTTCAGATTGAACCCCGAAAATTGAAGATGATGGTCTTATAATTCTCTCTTGTTGTCGAGTGAACACTGATCGGTTGGACGAACTGAGCCCTGCATCGGAGTCATTACTGGGCTGGAGATTACGGTGCTTATATTTCAATAAACTTCGACATCGGGGTTCCAACAAAAGGATAGATTGACTAGAGTGTCGAGAAGAGAGCATTATTTGGTTTTGGTCAGCCCTTTATGATACGTCTTAAGCATTGTTTATTGCTCGATAACCACCACCAAGTTTCCTCTCCCTGAGAGTTTGATAAACCCACCAACCCCCTCCTAGACTTTGATTTATTCAACACATGTTTCACCTAATTAACTACCATCTCTAAATCAAATCCAAAATAAATATAAAAAATCCCAATCCAACCCGACTTGTTACTATCATACCACACACCGCACAGATGCTTCCATGCATCAGTCTCAACTTCCCTGAAAAGTGAAAACACCAAAATAAATATTCATTCGAGCCTCTCCTTTCCCCGCTTCTCTTGGCTTGCGAATAAGCAGCCTGCAGCCGGGCAAAGTAAAATCAGAAGCTGGGTTGTATGTGTGTGCCCGAACAATACCGACTTCTCCTTCACAGTTTCTGGTCGAACATAACACAACTCATCTCTTCAACCTCCACACACGCACACACACGTATGTCTTCGTGCTTGTCCATAATTGCATAACTGTTGTAAAGCTATAAAGAAACATCGCCCCCTCTGCTGTCATAGAGTTACTTCTTATTTTTCGCTGATAGTCGGAGACTCCAAATCTAAATTATGGCCACTGATATCCCATCCTTTAATATCTCAACCCTGGAACAAATGTAAGTTGCTCACTTTGCTTTTCAATTTGATCACTTTTTACTTTTTAGATTTTGGATTCTATGATAACATAAAAATTCCTTGAACCCCATTTGGTTGTATAAAGGAGTTTTCCTGGTAAAGATGAACTGAGGGAGATTATAAACGAGGACCCTGTTTTTAGCTGAAATGGAGAAATTGATTTTAACCCATTAAACGTTCTTATGCCCTTTTGTTTCTTCTTTTAATTCTGTGAATTTTAGAGCGAAAGTTGAGAATTGGTGATCAAAGAACCTTGGTAACATTTTCATGTGGTGTTATTTCGAAATTTGGAGAAAGGTTGCATTGAAAGAGGAAAAGGACGGAGAGAGCATAGTCATTGATATCACCTTATGGCTTGTTGAAGTAGTTGTTATTTTCCTGTCTATAGCTAATGAAAACACTTGATTTACTTTGATTTTTTATTTTTTCACTTTGATTCTGGTTGTAGGTACATTGATTCTTGCAAGAGGCATGGTGTCCTACCTAATACAGAAATTTTATCTGGTTTCCTTAAGGTCAGTGTAGGTTAGAGTTACAATTTACCTGTGTGTTCAACAAAACCTGATTAAAATAACAGTAACTTCTATGTGTTTAAATTTGTAATGTTTGATTTAGGCTAGGGTTTAAATTAGTTATTGATGGAAACAAGAAGTTGAACCTGCCTGATCACTGCTTTGCTGTTCAGGCTGAGGTTAAAAAGTCCTGCAATGAGATATGTAGCTTGGAGATCATCTTGGACCATCTTGAAGATATTGATGTTCCTCCGCTTCTTGATGTGTGTGCAACCATTGAAACTTCTGAGATTGAAGTGGTTGACATACGTAACGGACCGAATTGTGCTTTGCATGTAGAATATGCTTTATCTTTGATGCGTGCTTTCAATCAAAAGCTTCAAGTAGTTGATCTTCAGGATTTGCCATTTGGAAAGGACTTCTTGCGGTATATAGCTGTTCTTATTGTTGTTACTTGTATAATGCTTTTGATGAGTAAAAGCAGTTCTATGATAAGGCACCAAAGGGACACCATCTGTTTGCAGTGATCAGAAAAGCCACTCCAGAAATAATGAATAAAAAATTCTAAATTGCCCTCATTTACCCAAAAAAATATCTCTGCATACCAGAAATGCAAAGTCGGTAGCCACTGAAGGTTCTTCCACTTCCAAAGCAGCCAGAAATTGTGAGGAAGGCCTAGACAAGAAGAGACTTCCTTAAACCTCAACATCATTTCAGAATCTGACTATGCATTCTTTTGTTAGAATTGTCTAGAATCCCGAATTCTTTCTCTTAAACGAGCATGGAATACGTTGTAGTTTTCTGGAATATGATATATTTTTTTTATTACTAACTTCAGTTTCATACTCAGGGAGCTTTCTCAGAAAGGTTTAGCTTGCCAAATTTTGAATTTGAAGTCTTCTCATTTCCGGAATCTGAACATGGCAGGGAAATTCATGCAAATACATACCCTCAACCTTGATTTTAGTACTTCACTGACAAGCTTCCAGGAGGATTGTTTTACTTGCATGCCCATTCTAACTTGCCTCTCAATGTGCGAGACAAGAGTTGCAAATCTCTGGACAACTATTGCAGCACTTTCTAAACTCTCTTCTTTGGTAGAACTTCGGTTTCAGAAGTGGATATGCTGCAATGATTCTGCCTCTCCTTCAGCATCTTCAGGTGGAAATTTGGAGGATCAACCTGATGTTAGAGAACTTTTGACTGATATTGATGAAGAATCATTTCTTAACCAAGGCACAGATGAGGGAACCGGGAATGTGTTTTCATTCAATGATATAGCTACAGGTCAGCAAGTTCAAAGTATGATGGAGGATTCATCAGATGACAATGAAGTTGATTTTTCAAGTTATTGGCAAGAATTTGATTATATGGATCTGTTGGCCAATTTTTCTTCTGGCTGGAACAGGCAGGTCAATCTGCAAAGTGAGGTAATGCACATGTGCTCGTTCCTTATGTCCTGGTCGCTAGTGATCTCAGTGTAAGGAAGCGGGTGCATCTTATCACTGAAGAAAGTGGCATCATTTTGTTTGTTTTCAATTGGTAGCATTCAGAACGAATCTTTTTAATTCATGTGAAGAAGTCTAGCAAAGTATGATTATTGTAAGTCTAGCAAAGTATGATTAGTGTATCTTTTCACCTGCAATTCTTTTTAATTTTTGTATTTCTCCTGGTCACATTAGACTTGAAAGGATTGGTGGATTGTGGATCTTGTTTTTCTTGTCCTTTTCATTTTAAAGTGGCAAGTGTCTGGTCAGTTGTGGTTATAAATGTAGACTTCCTATAGTGCATGATCCCAGCTTCCTTTATAATGCTGGATTGCTAAATATGTAATATAGATTGAATTTATAGTATTTTCTTGTGTCCATCCAACCCCCTTTCTTTATAAATACTCAATAATCAAATTTGTTATTTGCTTGGCAGCTTTCTTCTGGTACATCGTGGGATAAAAAAGAAGAGTCCCTGCATGGTTCCTTTGGGAGACATGTTGCAGATGTTCCTTCGAAGTATATCTCTCATCATGCTTCACCAATATGCTTCGAGAAACATTATAGAGAGTACATGATAGCTTCATTACCCAATTTGAAAGTTTTGGATAACTTACCTGTCAGAAAGATTGACAGCGAAAGGGCTGCTGTTACATTTTCACAATATTTCGAGTACTTACCATACAATCGGAAGCATAAAGAGAGTGTTGTCAGCATCTTGCACAAGCGTGAAATAAAAGATACCCGTTCTCATATGCTGTCAAAAAATCAAAAGCCTTCTTATTCTCATGGAAACTCCCAATACTCTTATACCCGGTCTCTTTGTGCTGCAAAGTTGGGATCTTCTGCTTGGCCGTTGTTGCATTCACTTTCTGTATCAGGCTGTGATTTAGGTGATGGAAGTAGGAGTTTCCGGCCCAGACAGTTTGAGTACCATCCATCTCTTTCTAGCCTAATGGTGTTTGGAACCTTGGATGGTGAAGTTGTTGTGGTGAACCATGAGAATGAGAAAGTAGTTAGGTACGTTTCATCACTTGGTGCCATGAATAGTGTGTTGGGACTCTGCTGGCTCAAGAAATATCCATCTAAGGTATGTCATTCTGCATTAAGTGCAGTGGATATGTGTCTTTGCATGATGTTCACCTTTTTGTAATTACTTTTGTTTTTCTCACTAGTGTACAAGAAATTATGCTTTGTATGTAAGTTAGGTAATTGTAAACGTCTAACTAATTTTAGAAATGGTCAATAGCTAATTTAAAGTGTTATCCATTTAAAAACAGAGTTAGTTTGATCTGTACTTCTACAGGATTTACTTGAATTTGGTGAGGTGATTAATACTACATGATGCTCATGCGCATCAAGTTAGGAACAGCATATTCTAAAACAGTGTGCATGTTGCTCCGGCCTCCACAAGACCGAACAACTTCTAAGATGCAATAAGATCATTAGACATTTTCTGTCAAGCTTTTGTTAGAGCATTTGATTATGTGCATATCAAGTCCCTGATCGCATGGCTACTTCTGATTCTGATTTGCTTTCAGTTCATAGCAGGTTCAGATAGTGGTTTGCTAAAATTGTATGACATAGAGCACATGCCCCCAACAGTTACGGGCATGTATTCAGCTGCCGGTTCAATCACCTTTGATGACTTTGACCAATTGACATCTGTTCATGTTAACTCCACCGATGAACTATTTCTGGCAAGCGGATACTCAAAAAATGTTGCTTTGTATGACATCAACAGTGGAAGGCGCATACAGGTGTTCACTGATGTGCACAGAGAGCACATCAATGTTGTCAAGTTCTCAAACCATTCCCCATCAGTTTTTGCAACTTCTTCATTTGATCAGGATGTCAAACTATGGGACTTGAGACAGAAACCAATACAGCCTTGCTATACTACTTCAGTCTCTAGAGGAAATGTGATGGTGTGCTTTTCTCCAGATGATCACTATCTTCTTGCATCTGCTGTTGATAATGAGGTATTCTTTGAATTAATTTACTGCATTTTTAGGGGCGTGCAGTTCCATCAATTTGAATGTTAAATTAAATTAGGGCCCCATCAATTGCTTTCCCTCATACAGAATCCACCCTTAACGAAACTGAGTCATGATGTGCATACAGATAAGAATTTTCCCCCACAATGCAATGTTCTAAACCCTTTCTTGTTTGTAATGTCACCCCTTACTTTTTTAGTACTTCATCCTAGTGATCTTCATCTGGATTGAGCCCTAATTACCTGGCCATCTAAGCTGTGTTTACTGTCTATGATGACTTATAATACCACATACTATGTTCAAGATAGGAGGAGTAGAATTGTTTATTGCAGATGTGATTCATCAGGGTTTCAAACTCATGGACGTATTTCCTTTATTTCAAGCAACCCTAGCAGTTAGCTTCTTAGTCCTTAATTTATGCTCCTTTTGCAATTTGGCCTTGACAACTTGCTGAATGTTCATTTCCTCTCCTTCAATTATACCTTGTGCACGGATTTTTTTTTTTTTTTCTGATATTTATTACAATTATTTCACTCGTTTTAAGGAAATTAGTGGAGTCTTGAGATTAAAATGTAGAAATGTATCAGGTTCGACAACTTTTGGCTGTTGATGGGAGGCTTCACTTGAGTTTTGACATAGCACCTACGGGAAGTTCACAGAATTACACCCGTTCCTACTACATGAATGGAAGGGATTATATTATAAGTGGGAGTTGTGATGAACATGTGGTCCGTGTTTGCTGTGCTCAAACTGGAAGGCGTTTCAGAGACATATCCTTGGAGGTACCTTCATCTTTTAATTGGGACGTGGAAGCATAGATTTCAATTAATGACATAAAAGTTATAGAGATATTGATATTGGAACCATATTTGCCCAGGGAGGGTTCTAGGATTGCATTTTCTTGGAACCTGTAAACTGAGCATATGCTGTTCTTTTGCAGGGGAAAGGCCTAGGGAATTCAATGTATGTGCAATCTTTGAGGGGAGATCCTTTTAGGGTGAGTTTACACTTGCTATTGATTCTTAACCTTCTTTTGTCAATTCGAGAGTAGATTTGAGAAACTTCTTAATTCTTTCAGTGTTTGGATTTTGAGCAAAATATTGTCATTTGTTAATTTACCTCGTGAAATCTCTCTTCTCCTCCATATTAGTATTATGTAACTTGTTGGTGAAAGCTACTTTGTTTTTTAGTCTGCCATCTTCTCTCTCTCTCCACTTGCCCTCCAGCCACCTTTGTCAACCTCCCATGTGTTTTGGAAATAGTCATATAGCTCTTTCATTTAATCCCATTTGAGTAGCTTCTGTTTGGTATATTGTTAAACTACCAAGCTGAGGTTTGTGCGTTATTGAATTATTAAATGAATCACATTTGTGTTTTTATGTCCCTGTACAAAGGATTTCAACATGAGTATATTGGCAGCCTATATGCGTCCCAACTCGAGGTATGAAATTGTGAAGGTATAAATTCTTGCCCTGCTTTTCTGACTTTGTATTTTGAAGCTTGTTGCTTGGTCCATTTTCCTTTTAAGATTCTAAGATTTTAAGGTACAATTTGCAGGTCAATTTGCTAGCTTCCTGCGGGAATGCCAAGGGATACTCTAAAAGCCGGGATTCCTGCCCATCCACTAGCATGGGAGGTTGAGGTTTATTTTCTTTTCATGACAAGAGTAGGATTTGAGCTTGAAATCTCACCCACTTCTGGGCTAAACACCCAATGGTAAAAAAAATGTATATTAATCATGGCTTATAAGATCTTTATCTTTGTAAATGTAATGAACATGCATTTCGCAGTGCAAACAATTACGTCATGGTGATTAGTTGAAGAACGTACTGTAATTTGATCTGGGCATTTGGGATCTCAGCAACTTAATTTGTTCTAACAAAACTATACAAGGTGGAAGAGGGTATTCGAAGTTTC